>ENA-OQKY01000006-OQKY01000006.1-human-gut-metagenome-genome-assembly--contig:-NODE-6-length-295609-cov-11.400843_pt1 | contig 295609 bp, 285 predicted proteins | sample MGYA00242652_ERZ504805 | MGnify/ENA primary metagenome ERZ504805 (study PRJEB26092, sample SAMD00036400) | human gut metagenome | host: Homo sapiens | study: EMG produced TPA metagenomics assembly of...
GACTTTCATAAGCAAACGCTCCTTTCGTAAAAGATAAGAAGCCATTGACTGAACTGCCACACAATTAAACTAAGGGGTTTAAACAATTCTTAGTGTACGGATTCGGGATGCCACTTATTTGTGCTTGCAAAGGCAGAACTTACACTGATTAGAATGCTGTCTTAAAACGAGAAAGGTTTCTACAACTCCTCCTCCCGTGCTTTGTAGTATAGCTTCTCGCTACTATTATTGCACAGAGTGGTGGAAAGTGAAATCTTTCATCACTATTTGTGCCGCCGCAAAGCGGCGGAATGGAGATTAGAATGGAGAAAATCGCAAGCTTTACCATTGACCATATAAAACTGCAGCCGGGCATCTACGTATCCCGGAAAGATCATGTGGGGAATGAAGTGATCACCACTTTTGATATCCGCATGACTTCCCCCAATGAAGAGCCTGTTATGAACACAGCGGAGGTTCACACCATTGAGCATCTGGCAGCCACTTTCCTGCGGAATCACAAAGAATTCGGCAGCAGGATCATCTACTTTGGCCCCATGGGATGCCGCACAGGTTTTTATCTGCTGCTGGCAGGGGATTATGAATCTTCCGATATCGTGGAACTTTTAAAAGATATGTTTGTATTTATCCGTGATTTTAAAGATGAGGTGCCGGGTGCTTCTCCAAAAGACTGCGGCAATTATCTGGATATGAATCTGGGTATGGCAAACTATCTGGCAAAAAAATATCTGGACGAGGTACTGAACCATATCGGCCCGGACCGTCTTATATATCCCAACTAAATAAGAGTCCGGCTCGCCGGACTCCCCTTTTAAAATTCTCCCATCTCTTCGCTGTAAAAGCAATAGCTGTCCTTGCCGGACTCTTTTGCCTTATAAAGCGCTACATCCGCATATTTTCCTATGGAATGTTTTTCTTCCGGACAGTGCCTCGGATAGAAGGCAACCCCCACAGACAATGACAGCTGCAGTCCTCCGAACTCTTCTTTTTTTACATGCTCCAGAATATTCTTTAAAACAGGCTCCAACTGCTCTTCCCTGTCGATCCCGGGCAAAAACATACAGAATTCATCGCCTCCATACCTAGCGGTGATGGTTCCCTCAGGGGCAAGCTCTGTCAGTATCTTCGCGATTTTCATCAGCGCAATATCCCCATAGGCATGTCCTCTTGTATCATTGACCAGTTTAAAATTATCCACATCCATCAGGCAGTATGCCCCGACCCTACCGTCCTGCATGATATAGGAAAATACTGCCCGCTCAAATGCCTGGCGGTTCAGCAGGTTTGTCATGGCATCATGGGACGCCTGATGCTGCATCTCCAGCTCATAAATTTTCTTATCATGGATATCCAGAATCGCTCCCACAGCCCCGCCTGCTCCGTGAGGAAGCATCAGGCTCATGGTAAACCAGCGGTATTCCCGGTTCCCCTCCGGCCGGAGCCGGAAATCACATGTAATATTCTCTCTCTTATTCAGGGATGCACTTCTCAGCGCCTCTATATTAAACTTCTCATAGAGGTCTATCTTCTCCTCCTCATAGACATTGTCTAAGATAAACTGTTCCAGGAATTTCTCATAATCGTACAGGATTCCCGCCTTTAGATTGACCGACAGAGAACCTGTGTGAAAAAATAATATCTGGTTGTTCTTAATATCCACCTCAAAAATTACGGTATAGACCAATCCTGCCACCACCCTTCAAAATTACCGAATATCTATTATATTACGTAACTGTTCAGTACCCTTACAGTTACGAGCAAAAATCCATGCAAATCGCCTTTGGCGATGGGATTTTTGCCCGGCTGCTGAACGTTTTCTTACGGTCAGCGCAGTAAATGCGCAGACCTACTGAATAATTACTATATTACAACAATATAACACTATTGTAAACCATAATTGTTGGCTTATAATTTTATCCCTATTAGGGCATAATATAGTGCATATACTTGTACAGGATAAATCCGCACAATGTAAAAAATGGCATCTGCCATATTTGTCATTTTTTATGCAAAGTCGGATATATCTCATATTTTGAAGGGAGATTTCTTATGAACATCGGTGAAAATCTTGCGCAGCTGCGCAGAGATAAACAGATAAGTGTCTATAAACTCTCTCAATTAAGTGACGTTTCCATCAACTATATCAGGAGAGTGGAAAAGGGCGAGAGCATTCCCAGCATAGAGATCCTTACCGCGCTGTTGTCCCCCCTTGGAATGCACCTCTCAGAATTTTTCAACGAGGAATCCAATATACTCTACCCGTCGCCCCATGAGGCAGAGCTGGTCCGTCTCTACCGCCAGTTAAATGAGGAACAGGCCCGGGCACTTCTTGATCTGGCGAAACTTCTCGCAAAAAAATGAGCAGAAAGTATGCGCTTTGCACACCTTCTGCTCATTTACTCATTCTATCTTTCTGTCACGCAGAGACTCCCTGCTGTCATAGTCGTGAAGCTGCAGCACCTCTCCCACATCACAGAGAAACACATCCTCCGGATGTCTTTTCAAAACCTTCTTTCCTCCTGTATCCCCTTCAAGCCCCATCAGCTCCGGAATATAGTTTTCATGAAAGATCACCGGATTGCCTGTGGTATCTCCTTTTGCCAGACAGCCGATTTTTTTACCGCTTTTCAAAAATCCGTCCAGAAAACGATTCACTGTATCCGCCCTCAGATGGGGCTGGTCTGCCACAAAAAAGCAGTAAAAATGTTCCTCTGTCTTTTCAGAGCCGCCCGCTTTCCTGCTCTCTCTGATCCCCAGCTTCAAGGAGGAGGAAATGCCCAGAGCACTCTCTCTATTCTCCACAGGAGAAAAACCGTTTTTTGCGGCTGCTTCCAGGATCAGCCCATACTGGCTCACCACACAGACAGAGACTATGTCTCTTCTGCACTCATTCAGCACTCTGAGAACCTCCATGGGATACTCATACATGGGTCTGCCGTCCAGTTCATAGAGCAGTTTATTCTCCCCGAAACGTCTGGAAAAGCCTGCGGCCAGTAAGATCAAGTGTATTTTCCCATTGGCCGTTGTAGGGTCAGAGGGTCTTGCGTATACCGGTACACTGGTATATTCCTGCATTTCTTCCACTGCTTTCCTGTCCCCGGTCTGGTTCAGCAGGATCATCTGTGCTGCCCCCGGAAACTTCTTTTTAAGCGGCTGAACGTATCCGGATTCCAGCAGATGTCCCGCAAGTCCCGGTGTCAGCACCAGATCCGGACACAGCATGTCTCCCACTGTCCCTGTTTCCAAAAGCAGTTTTTCCGCCTCCTCTATCCTGAAGCAGATATCCCTGAGAGGTCTGCCAACTGCCGGCATGCCGGCCAGGATCATAATGTGTGTAGTCTCTTTTACGATCACCGGTTCATGGGCAGCCGGAACTTTAAACGGATGCCGCTTAGAGCCGTCCGCCTCTATTATGACCGCATCAAAAAAAGGCAGCACCGCGCAGAACACCGCCTTGGGCAGAGCTTTCATTTTCATTCCCCCAGGACCGGATGTCCCGGCTGTCACGATCAGGGATTTTCCAAGGGCAGCCGCTATATCCTCAGGGGACTTATCTATGACTCCGTTTCTTCCCAGAAAGCCGGGATGTTCCATATGGGTGGTGGTGGTCACCAGCACCTTTTTGCCCTGCCCTGCCAATTCCTCGGCCAACAGATAAGCGCAGGTGGTCTTCCCCCCTGCGCCCACAAGGGAGATCACCGGCTTTTCCGGCCATTTCCCTGTACTTTTCAACATTTCCAATAAACTTTTATTCATCTCAGTACACCCTTTTCAAAGGCACTTACCAGCTCCAGTACACTGCCGGCAATACATCTGGCTTTATCTGAAATCAATGTACAGTGTGCTCTGGATTCCTCTCTGGGGTCCACATCTGCTGACTTAAAATGCGCTGTCACCCGGTAGCCGTCCGGCAGAATCCCCCTGAGCACACCGGAAATCACCGTTTTCTGGGGATAACGCTGCCCGTCCGGGGTTTCCACATATCCCACCGGAGTTCCCGCCTCCACCCAGTCGCCGATAGAGGCATTCACCCGGAAGATGCCGGCCCGGTCAGAATGGATCACTCTCTCTTTTCCATAGCCGCCTATCATACCAGGCACCCCTGTATTCGCTATGGCACAGCCTGTCTTAAGTATTCTGCCCAGATAGTGCCCCCTCTTTGTCTCCACCACATAGTCCACATCGCGTCCTGCCTCAAATCCCGGCCCAAGGGCAATGGTCAGTTCTGCCATATCCCTTCTGGTGCCCAGATTCCGCTTTGCCAGAATCCCGTCAATCAGGATCTCCGGCTGCAGAATATCAAGTGAAATGCACGCAGGGTCCACCAAAAGCACCGGGGACATGGGAGCCGCAGCAGCGAGCGCCTCCTCGGCACTCTCCACCCTTTTGCACACCATGCCCTCCACTTCTGTCTCCCCATCGTAAACCGCCTGGGAAAAAGCCACAAGCCTTCGGATTGCGGAAGGTCTGTCAGTCTCCAGTATGATAACAGGGTATCCGCTTCTGCCAAGGCGGTGGATGGTTCCTGTTGCCAGGTCGCCGCCGCCTCTTACTACAATTGATCTCATGATCCGTTCTCTCCTAACCGTAACCGCTCAGACAAACTGAACGGTTACTCCTAACCTGCTTTTGTCACTGTCCTATGGACGTATGATCTTATCTGCGTCTGCCTGTTTTTCCACAATTTCATACATATTGGTCGCTCTGCCCACAGCCAGTTTTTCCCCGATCCCGTAATGGTTCAGACAGGTCCCGCAGGTGAGGATCTCCACACCTTCCCTGTCCAGCAGCTTCAGATCCTCCAGGGATTCTGAATCCTCACAGGACAGATGTGCGCCTCCATTATATAAAAGCACTGTTTTTGGAAGTACGGGAAGCTGTGTCAGGGCATAGATAAATCCTTTCATTAGGATTTTCCCCAATACTGCGTCTCCGTTTCCCATCTCTTTTGAGGAAATCACCACTACGGTATTGTCCCCGGCGGGAACCGCACAGTTTACAGGGATCTCCTGCTCTGTCCGTTCTTCTCTTTCACTGGTCACTGTGATCCTTATACTGTATTCCTTTTCTCCCAGCTTTTCGGAGGCATACTCTGCACTCTGTGACGCAGCCAGCTTGCGCAGATTTTCCACAGCCATCACATTATCCACTGTGATGAGGACAACATCACCCCGGTTACATGTATCTATCGCCTTTTTTGCCAGGATCACCGGTTTTGGGCAGGCCAGCCCTTTTGCATCAATTCTCTGCTCCATATGTCACCTTTTCGTAATTATCCGGATGATCCGGACAATTATCCCTTTTCATCTTTTCTTACTGAGGTGCCGTATATTTTTTTCTGGGCACATATCTGCCCGCCTTTTCAATCTGTACTGCACCTTTGTCTACTACAAGAGTACCATGCAAATAGACTTTGTCAATACATCCTTTTATTTTTCTTCCCTCAAAGGGAGCATAATCCATGGCATAGTGCTGACTGTCAGCAGAGATTACTGCCTCTTTTTCGGGGTCCATAACGACAAGATCCGCTGTACTTCCTGGGGCGATACAGCCCTTCTCGGGGTACATTCCATACAGCTTTGCCGGATTCTCAGACAGAAGGCGGCACATCTGCTCCAGAGAGATTTTACCTTCCCTCACCCCATAGGTATAGAGAAGTGTTCCCCTTGTCTCCACACCCGGCATACCGTTGGGTATTTTTGTAAAATCCTCTTTTCCCATGGCCTTCTGCTCTGTGGTAAAGCTGCAGTGGTCTGTGGAAACTGTCTGGATCCGTTCCTCTTTCAGCGCCTTCCAAAGGCATTCCTGGTCTTTTTTCTTCCGAAGAGGCGGAGATATCACATATTTTGCCGCCTCAGCACCGCCCTGTTCATAAAGGCTGTCATCCATGAGCAGATACTGGGGGCACGTCTCCGTGTATACCTCCTGCCCCTCTGCCCTGGCCTTCTCAATTTCCCGGTATGCCTCCTCACAGGTCAGGTGCACAACAATAATAGGAGTACCCGCAGTACCCGCAGTCACCAGCAGTCGGTGCACAGCCTCAGCCTCAAGCCGGGCAGGGCGTACTTTGGGATGTGTATCGGAATCCAGCCTGCCCTCTTTTTTTGCCTCACGGATCAGGGCGTCGATAATATCAGCATTCTCACAGTGTACTCCCGCGATCCCGCCCATGTCCTGCAGACGTTTCAGAACCTCGTATATCTCACCGTCATTAAGCTTCATAGCAGGATATGTCATATACAGCTTAAAGGTTGTCACCCCTGCCTTTATCATATCCTCGATCTGGGCAGCAGTCTCTTCGTTCCAGTCGGAAATGGCCATGTGGAAACCGTAATCACAGGAAGATTTTCCATCCGCCTTTCTGTGCCAGTTTTCAAGGGCTTCTTGCAGGGTCTCCCCTTTATTCTGTGTTGCAAAGTCAACCACCGTCGTTGTCCCTCCGGCTATGGCAGCAATGGTCCCGCTGGCAAAGTCGTCTGCCGTTACGGTTCCTGATACCTCCAGATCAAAATGGGTATGTGCGTCGATGAATCCCGGGAATACCAGTTTCCCTTCCAGGTCCACCGTCTCATCAGCCTCCCCAGGCGGTATATCCTTCCCCACTCTGCATATGGTCTCCCCGTCAATGAGAATATCCTTTCTTCCGCTTTCCTGTCCGTTCACAACTGTTCCGTTCTGCAAAAGCAGCTTCATATGGCCTCATCCTTTCTTCTTTTCTTTCCTGTAAAATGTATTTTCAAGGGGCAGTTTTCTCCGCTCCACTCCGTCCAGTCTGTAGTAGGCATGTGCGCATGCAGGTGCTGTGGGCACTGTGGAAATCTCTCCCACACCCTTTGCCCCATAAGCCTCGGTCAGCACTTCCGGGGAAGTGACCAGAATAGATTTGATATCCGGCGCAGCGGTTGCCCTGAAAAGTCCCAGCTTTCCGTAACTCAGCACCGGCCTTCCGTCCACCATAGGGAAGTCCTCTGTAAATGCATAACCAAGCCCCATAACTACGCCGCCTTCCACCTGTCCCTCACAGGACTGTACATTGATCACCGTACCTACATCGTGTGCTGCCACCACCTCTGTGACTTTCCCGCTCTCGTCCAGGATCACCACCTGGGTTGCATATCCATATGCGATATGGCTCACAGGATGTTCTTTCTCTGAACCCATGGCATCGGTCACTCCTGTATACTCCGCATAAAATTCCTGTCCCTCCAGTTCATCCAGGGATTTCTTATCCTGCAGGGCATCCTTTAATTTAAGCGCTGCCTTTCGTGTGGCCTCCCCAGTAAAAAGCGTTTGGCGGGATGCCGTACTGGTCCCGGAATCCGGTGTGTCTATGGTGTTTGCCTTCTTATGGGTCACCTGATCTGCCCTAAGCCCTGTGGTTTCGCAGACGATCTGAATGGCCACCGTGCCTACGCCCTGTCCCATGCAGGCCGCGGAGGTGAGCACCTGGACTTTTCCGTCCCGAATCCTCAGGCTGCAGCGGCCTATGTCCGGATTCCCCACACCGATCCCGCTGTTCTTCATACAGGAGGCAATCCCTGCATAGGGATGGGAATCATATACTTCCTTTACTGCCTCCAGTGTCTGTGCCAGGGCACAGTCCGGTGTGGCGATCTGGCCGTTTGGCAGTGTCTGACCGGGACGGATAGCATTTCTGTAGCGGATTTCCCACGGAGTGATGCCCACCTGCTCTGCCAGCAGATCCAGATTGAATTCCGTGGCAAAGCAGCTCTGGGTCACACCAAATCCTCTGTATGCACCTGCCGGAATATTATTGGTATATACACCGTATCCGATGATCTCCACATTCTGATAATTATAGGGTCCTGCCGCATGGGTACAGGCTCGCTCCAAAACCGGGCTTCCCAGGGATGCATAAGCCCCTGTATCCGCATAGAGCACAGCCTTCATTCCTGTCAGATATCCGTTTTCATCGCAGGCTGTGGTGAAGTCCATCTCCATAGCATGACGCTTCACATGGCACATCAGGCTCTCTGCCCTTGAAAAGCGAACCTTGACCGGCCGTTTCAGAAGCCAGGCGCAGAGGGCCGCGTGATGCTGCACACTCATATCCTCCTTGCCGCCGAAACCGCCGCCTACCAGCATGGATTCCACGATTACCTTCTCCGGGGGAATCTGCAGGATCCCTGATATCTCCCTCTGTTCATCGTAGACAGACTGGCCCGAGGTATACAGATGTACGCCATCCTCCCCTTCAGGAAAGGCAATGGCGCATTCCGGTTCCATGAATGCGTGATCTGTAAAAGGAAGACTGTAATGGCGTGTGACAACATATTTTGAATTCCTTACAGCCGTATCCGCGTCTCCCCGGATACACTGTTTCTTTGCCAGCAGATTGCCCTCCTCGTGTACTTTCGGCGCATCTTCCTCAAGTGCCTTTCTGGGGTCTGTCACAGGCTGCAGTTCCTCCGCATCCAGTTCTATAAGACCCAGCACTTCATCTAAGCTTTCCCTGTGGTTCACCACAGCAAGGGCCAGCGCATCCCCTACATATCTTGTGATCCCGCCTTCAGGGATCATGACACCCCAATCCTTCTTAATATGTCCGCAAATATTCTCCGGCACGTCTTTTGCCGTATAGACAGCCACACAGTCCGGGTGAGCCAATGCTTTTCCTATATCTATGCGGTTGATCCGGCATCTGGGATACGGAGAGCGGAGAGCCTTTGCATAGGCCATATCCGGCAGGACAATGTCATCCACATATTTGCCGGTTCCCCGAACCTTCTCCTCCGCGTCCACACGTTTGAACCTGCGGGTTATACCGCCTTCTTCCTCTTCCTGTGGTACTTCACGTTTTTCTCTGAAGAAATCCGCTGCCATGAGAATAGCGTCCTCTATCTTCTTATATCCTGTACAGCGGCAGATATTGCCGTGGATTGCCTTCTTCACATCCTGTCTGTCGGGATTTAAGTTTACATCCAGCAGGGATTTTGCGGAAATGATCATTCCGGGGATGCAGAAACCGCACTGTACCGCTCCGGCTTCCGCAAAGCAGTGAACATATACCTTCATCTCCTCTTCCGGAATTCCCTCCACGGTTGTTATATGCCTACCGTCCGCTTTTGACAGCTTGACTACACAGGCCTTCATCTTTTTCCCATCAACCAGCACGGTACAGGTTCCGCAGGCGCCCTCGCTGCATCCCTCCTTGACTGCTGTCAGCCCCAGTTCATCCCTGAGATAGTCCAGAAGCCTGCCTTCCTTTTCACTTCTGCACTCTTTTCCGTTTACATAGAACGTATACATAAAAACCTCCCATCCGGAACCTCCTATATGGTTCCTTTCCCTTTTCCTACACCAATACTTCGTAAATACCCTCATACAGGATTTCCCGCTCCTGCATCATTTTCTCCGTTCTCTCTTTTTCCTGAACCTCTGTACACCAGGACAGGCCGCATCCGGCAGAAACTGCTCTCGGAAGAGGGATGAGTCTCCCGGGAAGCCCCTGTTCCCTGCACATCTTTTCCATTGCCATGGCCCTGGTGGTGGTTCCGAACGTAACCACCAGCTTTAATGTTCTCTCTCTCATGTCTCTGTCTCCCTTGCAGCAGTCCGAACAAATGGATCTTACTGCTCTTCTTTTCGCTGTAAATGTGGCTTTGATATCCTAACTATAACACCTGCAGACCCTTATTACAAGGGATTTGGAGCACTTTTTAAAAAATATTTTAGATAACCTAAAAATTTTTGTAAAAATCTCTTGCAATCTCAAAAAAGTATGCTATGATGGAATTAACAAGAAAAAGGGAAACCTGTCAGAAAGGAGCTTTCTCATGGGCAGATTGAAATTACTGAAACAGGTGGCAGACGGCCTTGTCAGACAGTTCGGGCCGGACTGCGAAATCGTAATACACGACTTAAAGACCAAAGACCTGGAACACTCTATCGTCTATCTGGAAAACGGTCATGTCTCCGGCAGACAACTGGGAGACGGCCCGTCAAATGTGGTGCTGAAGGCATTAAAGGAAACACACCCGGAAAATCTGACGGACAGAACCGGTTATCTGACCCGGACAGCAGACGGAAGGGTCCTGAAGTCTTCCACTTTTTACATAAAAGATGAAGCTGAGGAGCTTCACTATATTCTGGGTATTAATTATGATATTACCAAGCTTCTCACCTTAGAAGCTGCCATCCACAATCTGACTGACACAGATGAGGAAAAAGAAAAAGAGGCCGCTCCAGAGATCACCCACAATGTGAATGACCTTCTGGATCACCTCATCGAAGAATCCGTGAATCTGGTAGGCAAACCTGTTGCACTGATGACCAAGGAAGACAAGGTAAAAGCCATCCAGTTCCTAAATGACTCCGGCGCTTTCCTCATCACCAAATCCGGCGATAAGGTGGCAACTTATTTTGGCATTTCCAAATATACTTTATACAGCTATACCGATGTGAATAAAGAAAAGGGGGAACAAAAAAAATGAAAGAAATCCAATGGGCAGAGAACCGTATGCCGAAAACGGCAGACACCTCTCTTCCGATCATGTCACTGGAAAATGTAGCAAAGGCCAGGGCATTTCACGAAAGCTTTCCGCAGTACAGCAAAACACCGCTTGCAAAGCTTGACCACATGGCCGAATATCTGGGCCTTGGAGGACTCTTTGTAAAAGACGAATCCTACCGCTTCGGCCTGAATGCCTTCAAGGTACTGGGCGGCTCCTTCGCCATGGCAAACTACATTGCCAAACAGACCCACAGGGATGTAAGCCAGCTTCCCTACGCGGTCCTCACTTCCGAAGAGCTTAGAAAAGAATTCGGGCAGGCCACATTTTTCACTGCAACAGACGGCAATCACGGACGCGGTGTTGCTTGGGCCGCCAACAGACTGGGACAGAAATCCGTAGTCCTCATGCCCAAAGGCTCCACACAGACACGGCTTGAAAATATCCTGAAAGAAGGCGCTGACGCCACCATCACGGATGTCAATTATGATGAATGCGTCCGCCGGGCAAACGCAATGGCAGAGCAGACGCCAAACGGTGTCATGGTACAGGATACCGCATGGGACGGCTACGAGGAAATCCCCTCCTGGATCATGCAGGGGTACGGAACCATGGCTTCTGAGGCTGACGAACAGCTCAGGGAATACGGCTGTGACCGGCCAACACACATTTTCATCCAGGCAGGCGTTGGTTCTCTTGCCGGAGCCGTACAGGGATATTTCGCCAACCGCTATCCTGACAACCCGCCTGTGGTTGTGGTGATGGAAGCTGATTCCGCTGCCTGCCTCTACAAAGGCGCCAAGGCTGCTGACGGCAGTATCCGCATTGTGGACGGCGATATGCCTACCATCATGGCAGGCCTTGCATGCGGAGAACCAAACACGATCTCATGGGATATTCTGAAAAACCACGTGTCAGTATTTACCTCCTGCCCTGACTGGGTATCCGCCAGAGGTATGCGTCTGCTGTCCGCCCCCGCAAAGGGAGACCCACAGGTGACAAGCGGGGAATCCGGCGCTGTAGGCATGGGACTTCTGAGCGCAGTCATGGAACAGGAAGAATACAGAGATCTGCGCGAGCTGCTGAAGCTGGATAAAAATTCAAAGGTTCTTCTCTTTTCCACAGAGGGCGATACAGACCCTCAGCGTTACAAAGAAATTGTATGGGATGGAAAACAATATGATTAATGGTTCCTGTTCACATGCATAGATAGAATATTAATCCCCTTAAATAATAAGGGAACGGAAACGGAAACAATTACAGCAGCTATCACGATATGAAAAAGCTGCCTAATTATAAATCAAAAAAATGTATTGGGAGGATATTATCATGGATTACGGTAAAATCAAAGAAGCAGCACAGGGTTATGAGCAGACTATGACAAAGTTTTTAAGGGATTTGGTCAGGATTCCCGGTGAAAGTGTTGGCGAGGAAGGCCATGTAAAACGCATCGAGCAGGAAATGAATGCTCTGGGATTTGATAAGGTTGTCATTGACCCCATGGGCAATATTTTAGGATATATGGGAACCGGAAAGACACTCATCGGCTTTGACGCCCACATTGACACCGTAGGAATCGGCAACCGTGACAACTGGGATTTTGATCCGTATGAAGGCTTTGAATCGGACACAGAAATCGGCGGACGCGGTACCTCAGACCAGCTTGGCGGCATTGTCTCCGCTGTCTACGGCGCCAAGATCATGAAAGACCAGGGACTGCTGGATGACCGCTATACTGTGCTGGTAACTGGAACAGTCCAGGAAGAAGACTGTGACGGCCTGTGCTGGCAGTACATCGTCAACGAAGATAAAGTAAGACCGGAGTTTGTCGTTTCCACAGAACCTACAGACGGCGGCATCTACCGAGGACAGAGAGGCCGTATGGAGATCCGTGTGGATGTAACAGGTGTCTCCTGCCACGGTTCCGCTCCGGAGCGCGGTGACAACGCCATCTATAAAATGGCTGACATCCTCCAGGAAGTACGTGACTTAAATGAGAACGACGCTGAGGACTCCACAGAGATCAAAGGCCTGGTTAAAATGCTGGATGAGAAATACAACAAGGAGTGGAAGGAAGCCCGTTTCCTTGGCCGCGGCACAGTGACCACCTCCGAGATTTTCTTCACATCCCCAAGCCGCTGTGCAGTTGCTGATTCCTGTGCGATCTCCCTTGACCGACGCATGACTGCCGGTGAGACCTGGGAAAGCTGCCTGGATGAGATCCGTGCTCTTCCGTCTGTAAAAAAATACGGCGCTAAGGTATCCATGTACAATTATGAGCGCCCGTCCTGGACCGGTCTCACTTACCCAACAGAGTGTTATTTCCCAACATGGGTGATTCCGGAGGATCACAAAGTGACAGAGGCTATGGCAGCCGCTTACACCGAGCTGTACGGAGAGCCGCGTATTGACAAATGGACCTTCTCTACCAACGGAGTTTCCATTATGGGCCGTTTCGGCATTCCCTGCATCGGTTTCGGACCCGGCAAAGAAGCTCAGGCACACGCTCCCAATGAGAAGACCTGGAAAGAGGATCTTGTAAGATGTGCTGCTGTGTACGCTGCACTTCCCACTGAATACTGTAAATAAGGATCACGGATCATATAAATTTTTATAAAAGAAAGGATACCCATACCATGAAAACATTACAGGATTATATCGATAAATTAAACAAACTGAATTTCAAAGAAATGTACGAAAATGACTTCTTCCTTACCTGGGAGAAAACAGATGACGAGCTGGAGGCTGTATTCACCCTGGCAGACGCTCTTCGTTTTATGCGCAAAAATAATATTTCCACAAAGGTATTTGAGAGCGGCCTGGGCATTTCCCTGTTCCGTGACAATTCCACCCGTACCCGCTTCTCTTTTGCCTCCGCCTGCAACCTGTTGGGCCTGGAGGTACAGGATCTGGATGAAGGCAAATCCCAGATCGCCCACGGGGAAACCGTGCGTGAGACTGCCAACATGATCTCCTTCATGGCAGACGTTATCGGTATCCGTGATGATATGTATATCGGAAAAGGAAATGCTTACATGCACCAGGTTTCCGACGCTGTCAAAGAAGGTTATGAGGACGGCATTTTAGAACAGCGCCCCACACTTGTGAACCTGCAGTGCGACATTGACCACCCCACCCAGTGTATGGCTGATATGCTCCACATCATCCACGAATTCGGCGGAGTGGAGAACTTAAAGGGCAAAAAACTGGCTATGACCTGGGCTTACTCCCCATCTTACGGCAAACCCCTCTCCGTTCCCCAGGGTGTGATCGGTCTGATGACGCGTTTTGGCATGGATGTGGTTCTGGCACATCCGGAGGGATATGAGGTAATGCCTGAGGTTGAGGAAGTGGCAAAGAAAAACGCTGAGAAGACCGGCGGCAGCTTCAAACGTACCAACAGCATGGAAGAAGCGTTCAAAGACGCTGATATCGTATATCCAAAAAGCTGGGCACCATTTGCAGCTATGGAAGAGAGAACTGATTTATACGGAAAGGGCGACTTTGACGGCATCAATAAATTAGAGAAAGAACTTCTGGCACAGAACGCGCAGCACAAGGACTGGGCCTGCACAGAGGAGCTTATGAAGACAACAAAAGACGGCAAAGCACTCTATCTGCACTGCTTGCCTGCTGATATCACTGGTCTGAGCTGTGAATCCGGTGAAGTGGACGCATCCGTATTCGACCGTTACCGCACACCCCTGTACAAGGAGGCCAGCTTCAAGCCATACATCATTGCTGCCATGATCATGCTCAGCAAATTTGATGACCCGGCAGAGATCCTGAAAAAGCTGGAAGAAAGAGAACAGCCGCGTAAATTCAAATAATATGCTGTCACAAATGTAAGAACAGGGGGTTTTTACAATGCAGAAACAAAAAATTGTCATCGCCCTGGGCGGCAACGCCCTGGGCAATACCCTTCCGGAACAGATGGCAGCCGTTAAAGTAACATCGAAAGCCATTGTGGACCTGATCGAAGAAGGCCACCAGGTTATCGTCACTCACGGAAACGGCCCGCAGGTGGGTATGATCAACAACGCCATGGCAGCCCTTTCAAGGGAAGATGCAGCACAGCCCAACACTCCGCTTTCTGTCTGTGTTGCCATGAGCCAGGCTTATATCGGATATGATCTGCAGAATGCTCTGCGTGAGGAGCTGCTGAACCGGGGGATTGACAACATCCCGGTATCCACTATGGTCACACAGGTTCGCGTCAATGAGGATGACCCGGCCTTTTCCAATCCTTCCAAACCCATCGGAAAGTTTCTGGGCGAGGAAGAGGCCAAAGAGATCGCTGAAAAATACGGCCACATCATGCGTGAGGACGCAGGCAGAGGCTGGCGCCGCTTCGTCGCCTCCCCGAAACCTCAGGAGATCGTGGAGATCAGAGCGATCCGCTCCCTGGTGGACTCCGGTGAGGTAGTCATAGCCTGCGGCGGCGGCGGAATTCCCGTGACGCTGAAAGGAAATCATTTAAAAGGCGCCAGCGCAGTCATTGACAAAGATTTTGCAAGCTGCCTGCTGGCTAAAGAACTGGACGCTGACTATCTCATCATCCTTACAGCCGTAGAAAAAGTTGCCATCAATTTCGGCAAAGAGGATGAGACCTGGCTGTCAGCCATATCCACCTCTGAGGCAAAAAAATACGCTAAAGAAGGACAGTTCGCACCCGGCTCCATGCTTCCGAAAGTGGAAGCAGCCATTGATTTCGCTTCCTCAAAACCAGGAAGAAAGGCTCTCATCACTCTGCTTCAGAAAGCAAAAGATGGAATTGAGGGCAAGACGGGAACTGTTGTCTGTGACAAACTTTAATATAGAAAAAAGTATGAAAATACCCGGCAGGCCTGCCTCCGCTTTGTGCCTGCCGGGTATTTTTAATTTTACTTTTTGAAACAATAAAGAATCTTTACCTCCTGCGGCTCCAGGTTCCAAACCTTCTCTAATCTCTCACCTGTCTGCCACTGCTCTTTTGTCACCATATCAGTCACCTCTGCCTCCCATTCAAGGTCCAGGCTGAGACTAACTCCTGTATGCTCTGACTCATGGTTGATCACAAAGACAAATTTATCCTCTTCCTGCTCCAAAATACGAACCTCTATGTTCTGTTCCTCTCTCGGTCCCTTTAGGAGTATCTGAGAATGATATCCCGCCATATCAAGCGCTTTCTTAAAAAGCCTGTTCGTATCCGCAGAATAATTCCACATGGCATTTGCGAAAAACAGAGTTCCCAGATATACAGTCTTCCCTTTTCCGTATGCGCTCTTTGTCATAATAGGAAGCCCGTCGGCAAGTGTGGCCACTGCCTCTGCGTTTTCATGGAGAACCAGTTTTTCTGCTATGACCTTGGCAGTATGCTCATACCGTCTGCCCTCCAGAATAATATCCTCCTCATTGATGGTCCTGTAATCGCTTCTCACATGCAGACCAAACACCTGGTCCAGGCCGCCTGCGGGACATATCTCTGCACCCCATGCTTTATCTGTAAAATATCCGCACAAGCCGTCGCTGATCACTTTTCCCCCATTGCTTACAAATTTTTCAATCTCCTTTGCCATGTCTGAGGACAGATTAATACTATAGGGCAACAGCAAAATCTGATATTTATCAAGTTCCCCGCTAAGGACCTGCTCTTTGCTCACAAAATCCGGCTGTATCTGATTCTGCATGCAGAGCTTATAGGCTCCCATCAAAGAGAGAGAATCCTTATAATATCTGTTTTGCTTCCGGATCATACAGCTTCCTGATAACCCCAGGGAGATAAGTCCCTCGGTAAAAATACTGTCCAGATTATAGAGAATGGCTGCCTGGCTCTTGGGTGCCATGGCCTTGGCGATTTTTTCCTTATACGGCTCGAAAACCTGATGAAACTCTTTCAGCGCCTGGCATCTCTCGGTCGGTTCCCCGTTTCTCTCCGTAAAGCCAAGAGAAATGGTCTCCACAGTGGAAAGCTCCGGCCTCCACCCCCAAAAAAGAATACCCTTTGCCCCTCTTGCGATCTGCCCCCAGGTCTGGCGCTTGATCTCCGCTCCTGTAATAGGGATGGAGAAGCAGAAGCTGTCCTCTGATCTTTCCCCTATAAAGACATACATGGGACCTGCCCCTGTACCCGTCTCCCCGATCCAGTAAGGCCCATTGCCGCCGGCACTTCGCAGCAGATCACAGACAAAGGCAGTGATTTCTGGGTTGATAAAATCATACATAGAGCTTCCCAGCATATCTGTTGTCCCGGCCAGCTTGTAATGATCATTGGATGTAACTACCGGGTGCCCTGTTTCGTATATAGCAGTATGGACCACAGTGCATCTGTTCTCATCATATTTTTTCACGGTATCACTTAAAAATTTCATGGCATCTGCCTGGGCATCCGATCGGAAATACTTCCAGTCCAGCCAATCCGTATAAATTCCCACAGAACGAGGCGGTTCTACCTGTGCCCAATTCTGATACTGTCTTGTCCAGGTATCATTCAGATTTTCCAAAGTACCGTACTTTTCTTTCAGCCATGACCTGAATTTCTCCTTTGAATGTTCACAGTAACAGTATACCAGTTCTCTCCATTCATTTTGATAATACTGCTGGGACGGCTCCTCTGTCGGTTCATGGAATACATCAAAAGCTGTGATATTCGTGTTGCCTTTATAATGTTCTGTGAAAGCCCGAATAAAGTTTTCTATGGTTTTCCTATGCGGCTCGCTGTCCAGACATAAGCCCGGCCATCCGCCTGTTGCCGCATCTGCCTGCTGGTGCGGTGTCCACACGGTTCCGGATGCTGATACATAGCGGCTGTCCGGATGCTTTTCATATACCCACTCAGGAGTACATACCAGGTACAAAGTAAAAATCACCTGCAGTCCATGCTTCACTGCCGTTTCCAGGATCGCATCATAATAGGAAAAATCAAATTCCCCTTCTGACGGCTCAATCGTGCCCCAGGTAGCATGTACCCTTACGGTATCCATACCGCACTCTTTCATATTCTGAAAATCATATTCCCAGTGTCTGCTGGTTCTGTCCCTGTAAGCAGAATATTTCGTGCCGATAGGAAACAATGACTGAAGCTTATCTGTCTGATTCATATAGTTTTCCCCCTTTATCTTACCTGCCTGAAATGAATCTCCTGTCCCTTTGGATTCTCTATCTGAATCTCCTTTTTTTCACCCGGCAGAATGTCAAAATAGTTATCTGTACATACATAATTTCCTTCTGCATACGCCCCATGGACATAGCCTGTACTTGTCACGGTCACATGAGTAAAACAGCCTGTCTGTTTTGTCTGTACTATTTCAATGGTACTTTTTTCAAACTCCAGATTCCGCATATCTCCCATTCTCAGGCATACACTCTTTGCCGGACCATCGGCTGCAAAGAACATGATACTGCCTTTTTTATAATCCTCCTTGGGAAGCTTTTCCCGAAGCACGCATTGTCTGGAGGCCGCAGGAAGTTTGAACGCAGCAGGGCGCAGCTTCCGGACCGTTCCGTCAAAGGAAACGTATCCCAGTTCTCCCACCGCTTCCGTACAGGTATTGGTATCGTTAAGTCCCCATACGACCAGTTCGTCCTTTTCACAGCGCATGACCAGTTTGACCGGGGCAAGTGCCCGCTTCACTGCATAATAAGATATTTTCCGTCTCAGATAATAATCAATAATGGTCCAGCCGTTTTCTCCCCAGGTGTCGTTATACATCCAGAATAAAGCTCCATAGCATTCCATCTGTGCCCGTATCGCTTCCAGAGAGTATCCCAGGACCAGGGCCTGAAACATACCTCCATAGAGTGAGTATTCTTCCATATCCAGGTTCTCGGGATTGTCCAGATAATGTTTTCGGATCCCAGCGTAAACGCTGTCCCGCTCAAAGACATTACAATGCATTTCCCACGCTCTACCGGTTCTTTCCGGTTGGTCTGTATCCATATACTCATTCACGGATTCCACACAGCACGGACCTACACAACCATATTCGCTCACAAATCTGGAATGTACTTCATCATACAGTACGGGTTCTATCCTCTCCTCCATATCCATGCTCATAAAACCGTTATGCCACCGGTGAACATCTCCGCAGGAATCATCATTCGGCAGTTTCCCTCCATATGGAGAACTATTCCAATAAGGAATATCCGCACAATTTGCATGTATGATTTTTTTCGCCATTACATTCGTAATATATAAACCCAAAGGCTTCTCTCTCGTAAATTCCACCTGCCACTGTGGATTATCCTGAGGATTGAAAAGCCAGTGGTTCTCATTACTTCCGCAGAATAAAGCTATACAGGCATGGTTTCTCAATCGTCTGGTCTGGTATTCCAGCTCCTTTTCAACTTCAGCGCAAAACCAGTCCAGATGGTCCGGATAAGCGGCACAGGCAAACATGAAATCCTGCCATACCAGAATTCCTTTCCGGTCACAGAGCTGATAGAAATACTCTCTCTCATACAGTCCTCCGCCCCAGATGCGCAGCATATTAAAATTGGCATTCACTGCCTCCTCCAAAAGCTTCTCTATCTTCTGGTCCGTCACCCTTGCATAAATGGAATCATTTGGGATCCAGTCTCCACCTTTGCAGAACACAGGTACATCATTTACATAGAACTGGAATCTTCTCTTGTCTCCTTCCATAGGTGATGTGTCCAGCCTCAGAGAGCGGATGCCATATGTTATCTCCCTGCATTCCTTTCTCCCGCCATCCAAAGTCATTTCCACTGAGACACGGTACAGGGGCTGTTCTCCATATCCATTGGGCCACCACAGCTTGGGATGTTCTATCTCCATATCCACACAAAAATAATTCATGCCGGAAGTCAGAAGCTGATCTTTCAGGACAGATACTGCACAAACCTGCTCTTCGTAAAAAACCTTCACTTCTATATCACAATTTTGTGTAGAAACCATGGACAGGCTTTCCACCTCTGCTGTCACTTCCAAAAAAGCCTTATCTTCCCGAAGCCGGTTCTTTATTTCCACATCCCTGATCACTGCCTTTTCACTGCAAAGAAGATATACATCCCCCACGATTCCACAGGTAACCACCCGCGGCCCCCAGTCCCATCCTACCGTGTACTGAGGCCTGCGCACAAAGGCCCTTCGGTAATCACTTCTGTATTTTCCTCCATTGTCATCTTCCCGGCATACTGCCCAGTTGATCTGGGAGAGCTGTTCGTCCGTAACCTCTTCAAGTCCTGTGGATACCCGGACTGCAATCTCGTTTTTCCCCTCTCTCAGCATATGTCCTGCTGAGCAGACAAATGGATAGTGCACACTTTTCTGACTGCCTGCATACTGACCATTGATAAAAACATCGCTCTTGGTATCCAGAGCTTCCAAAACCAGCTCTGCGGTCTTTCCCGACAGACCGCAGATTTCAAACTCTTTAAAAAACCACCATGCACGTTTTTCCACCCATTCTGATTCCAGACAATGATCGCCACTACAGGGTCCTTGATAATTCCCTCTTTTATCAAAGGCATTCTCACATCCGCAGGTACATCACAGGTAAGCCACCCTTCCTGAAATGATCTTACTGCTTCCAGTTTGTCTTTTTCCCAGAAAAGAGGGGAATCATGCAGTTTCCATCCCTGATTCAGATTTATCTTCTCCATATTTTATCCTCCAGACAACTATTCAGTCCTTTTATGATCATAGTCATCTATACTGATGAGCTGCTCCTCATGAATATTTCTCAAGTCTTTTGTAAAATGCCGGAAATTCCTGCATATATGCCTTATACAGACGCTTTCTGCCCTCATATATATTGCAATTCTCCGCACCTGGCTCATATATGCCGGAAACCTTTACATATTTCTTAGCCGTCTCCTCCAAGCTGTCAAATATCCCAACTGCGTTTCCCGCAAGAATGCACGCCCCCCACATGGATACGTCACCTCTATTCATGGTGCAGTGGGTCTTCCCTGTAATATCCGCAGCCATTTCCGGCCAAAGGACAGACTTCGCCCCTCCTCCGATCATCTTTACCCTGTCCCACGGATATTCCGGATAGAGATGTTCCACTCGTTCCAGTGCAAGGGAAAAATCATAAGAAAAACTCTCCAGAAGTGCACGGTAGAAATGTCCTGCATCATGGCTCCAGTCAAACCCCATAAAAAGACCTTTCAGTTCTTCGATCAATGGCATGGAACTGCCGCCCAGAAGTCCTAAAGCCATCATGCCGTCACAGCCTGCGGGAACCGCTTTCGCCGCCCTGTCAATTCTGCTGAAGGCATCTTTTAATGACTCCTCTTTTCTGAGAAAATGATTCACAAACCAGTCCAGGGTAATACCGGATCCTGCAATAAAATGTGTGGCATAATATTTTCCGGGTACTGCTGCTGCCAGAACATCCAGACGCTTTTCCTGCATATCCGGACGGTACTCCTCCACGCAGCAGCTTATTTCCCCATATGAAGATGCCTCAAACACAATATCTCCGGCCTCTACATTGGCCGCACCCAGACATCCGGCCACTTTGTCCCCTGCTCCGGAGACAAGAGGTATCCCGCTTTTTAAGCCTACCTCTCTGGCTGCCCGTCCGCTTAAGTATCCGCAAATAGTATTGGACTCCACCATTTTAGGCAAATATTTTTCTTTCAACCCAATACTTTGGCATATCTCTTCTGACCATTTATCCTGCCTGATATCCGCAAGACCTGTCCAGGAGGCATAGGAGCGGTCCATTACAGCCTCCTCCATTTTAAGCTCCCCCAGCCTGCCGATCACATAGCCGCTGATCATTACGTATTTTTCAATTTTCTTTGAAAGCTCCGGATATTCTATCTTAAACCATTCATATTTGGGTGCCATCTGCGGAAAATTCGTCCCGCTGATTTCCAAAAACTCGTCTTTCAGTTCCTCCATCTGCCTTTTTGCATATGGCATATACCGGGAATCCAGGGAACAGGACCATGTGGTAATATCCTCCCAGTCCTTCCCCACTCCCATAAACCCTGACATCTGTCCTGTGAAGGCTATGGCAGCAATATCCTGCGCCCGCTCCCCAAGTTTTTCAGAAACCACTTTGATACAGTTCACAACAGAAGCGAACAGGTCATCGCCTCTCTGGATAAACACCCCCGGTGAGGGTCTTTCATCCTTCACCGGCTCCATGGCCTCTTCCACACAGATACTCTCTGTATCATACACACCGCACTTAATAAAACTGGTTCCCAAATCCACCGCCATAAGTAATTGTCTGTTCAATCTTTTTCCCCCTTACGGCCTTTATCTGCCGCCTGTCATGAATCTGTTGACTCTGTAAGAAGTTTTACCGCTGAACTCGTTCCGATCCTGTCACATCCCTCAGAAAGAAATGCCTCCAGCTCCTCCCGGGTCCGTATTCCGCCTGCTGCCTTTATTTTTACATTTTCCCCAATATATTCTTTGAACAGACGAATATCCTCAATAGACGCTCCTTTTGTGCCAAATCCTGTGGAGGTCTTGATATAATCCGCACCGGCCTGGGTAACTGCTCTGCACATGGCGATCTTTTCCTGTTCTGTCAGATAGCAGGTTTCAATTATAACTTTCAAAACCGTATTTCCCACAGCATCCTTTACGGCACGGATCTCATCTGTCACCTTCTTTGTGTCTCCATTTTTTAAATCTGTGATATTGATGACCATATCCACTTCCCGTGCGCCTTTTGACACCGCGTCTTTTGCCTCAAATACCTTGGTTTCCCTGGTACTGTATCCCAGGGGAAATCCGATGACCGTACAGATATCCAGACTGTTCCCAAAGCTTTTATGGACTCTTTCCACATAGCAGGGAGGTATACAGACAGAAGCTGTTCCATATGTAACTGCCTCTTCACACAGCTTCCAAATCTCCTCCCATTCTGCTGTGGCCTTTAAAAAGGTATGATCAATATGTCTTAAAATCTCTCTGTTTTCTGTCATGCTGCCTCCTGTCCGTTAGGAAAAATCATGATTTTACTGAAAAAATAACCGCCTGCATCAATTTTCTTAAATACCTCAGGCACATCATCCAGACAGATCCTATGGCTGATGATGCCCTTAGCGGACATGCCGTTTTCATAAAGCTTGATGGATTCCGTCCAGTCCCTTCCCGGGAACGGCTTGGTAAAAGAGTTCCAGGACCCTACAATCTCAATCTCGCTTCTCATCACGTAATCCACTTCTTCTTCCGATAAGGCAAGCCCCTGATGGGAAATGCCCAGCAGAACCACTTTTCCCTGTTTTCTGGCACAGCGGATACACTGTTTCTGCGCAGCCGGCGAACCGGAAAAGTCGATCACCACGTCTGCTCCTATTCCTCCGGTGGCATTTTTTACTTCCTGTATGACATCTGTGTGCAGGGAGTTGATGACATAGTCTGCCCCCTCTTCCTTTGCCATATCCAGCTTCTTGTCCCATACATCCACTGTGATGATCTTTCCCGCTCCCTGTATTTTTGCATACTGCACAGCAAAGAGACCAATTGCCCCTGCTCCAAAAATGCAGACATTTTCTCCCGGCTGAAATCCTGCTTTAAACATGGCATGAAGTGCATTCGCGCAGGGGTCCACTGTGGCGATATCTTCAAAAGGAACATTTCTGTCTACCTTCAGCAGATTACTTGTCTTCACAGCAATATACTGTGCCATGGCACCATCTCTCCTGGAGCCGTAATAGTCATAATGATCACACAGGGAATACTGTCCTTCTCTGCACCAGTGGCAGGAATAACAAGGGATCAAAGGCGTAGCGGTCACATGGTCCCCTATCTCAAAATTCCCGGCCTCCTCGCCTTTTTTTACAATAACACCACCAAACTCATGTCCCAGAATAATAGGGGAAACATGTGCCCCATATTTATTCGCCCGCGGGATATCTGAACCACAGATTCCCACAGCCATGACTTTTACCAATACCTCATCCTTTTCTATTTCCGGAATGGAAACCTCTTCCACTCTCAAGTCCCCCGGTGCATACATTCTAACTGCTTTCATAAGCTGTCTTCCCTCTCCTTCTTAACCTTATACTCACCTTTCTACATAGTAACCACCAGTTTCATGGCTTCTCCCTTTTCAGCTTCCTCAAATGCCTCGCCTGCGCGTGACAACGGATAACAGGCGCTGATATATTTTTCCGCATCTATGACACCATCCCGGATATATTCCATTGCCTTTTTATTCTGCTCCGGTGTGGATGCATGGACACCATAAACTGATAATTCTCTGTAGTGGATCAAATTACTGTCGAGAAATCCCTTAGACTCCCCCGGAAGTCCCCCAAACAGGGATATTCTTCCCCTCTTTGCCAAAAGCTTCATGCCCTGTTCCTGTACTTTTCCCACAGAACAGGCCGTAACCACCACATCTGCCCCATTGCCTTGTGTAAGTTCTTTTATTTTTTCCTCCAGATTTTCCTTTGAAGAGTTGATAAAAGAAACTCCTTCCAATAATTTCTCCGCCTGGCAGATCCTCTCCTGTGATGTCTCAGTGATCACTACCTTTCCCGCTTTTGCATGCACAGCAAGCTCTGCATGCATACAGCCAATAATACCGCTTCCTATAATAAGAACACAGTCACCCGGTGCAATGTGCAGATAAGACTGGGCATTCATGACACAGGCAAGAGGTTCACTCAGAGCATACTTTGTATGGTTTCCTTCCTGCGGCAGTCTGTAAACATTCCCCATTTCAAACGCACATTCGGGAACAGACATATACTCCGCAAAGCCTCCGTCATATTCAAAACCTATGGTTTTCAGATCATCACACATATTGGTAAATCCCTGTTTACAACATCTGCAGTTTCCACATCCTATGGCAGGCGCCATGGATACATAGGTTCCTACGGGAAATTCATTGCTATACTTTTCTTTTATTTGTGCAATACGCCCCACGATCTCATGTCCTAAAATCCTCCCATCCGGTATTTTATTACTCCCGAACCGGTATGTGCGGATATCCGTACCGCAGATGGAACAGGCTTCCAGTTTGATCACTGCCCCGCTCCCCGCCTTAAGAGACGGCTTTTCCTTTTCGGTCAATTTAGGTTTTCCCTGTTTATCAAATATGTAAGCTAACATACCTCTCCTCTTATTCCTGAATCAGTTTCTCTGCCGCTTCCTCATCTATGATAAGAACATTGGCATAGCCTGCATGAAGGACCGCACGCAGGGTCTCAAGCCTTTTCTCACCTAGTATAACGGCTATTCTGAATTCACAGTTTTTAAGCTGCTCCATGGGAACCGCTATGGTCCTGTCCTCCAGATCCTGATTGGCACACTTTCCCTCTTTGTCTACAAAATGGGTACAAACCTCTCCCACAGCCCCGCTTTCCTTCAGATGTTCTATCATCTCTCCCGGAACGTAGCCGGAACGGACAAGAGAACTTTGCTGTTCGCATTTACCCACCGTAAATACCGCTATATTCATATTTTCCCAAAGCTGCATCACACGGCTTATTCCATGTTCTTTCAGGAAAATATCCTTATACGCTTTGTTTTCCACAATGGCAGGAGCTGTCATGGCATATGCATCTCCCCCAAATGCAGAGACAAAATTCTTGCTGATTTCCCCTGAAAATGTGCTGTTCTGGTTCTGACTCAATCCACCGCATAACTGAACTACCTTTATGTCCTTATACTCCTGTTCTGTGGAAAGTCTCTTGGAGCACTCATAGATCGTTCTGCCCCATGCAACGCCAATGGTATCCCCATCCTTCACAATGGCATTGAGAATATCATTTAAAACCCTTCCAAGCTCCTGATAATAGGCCTCCCTTTTTCCCTCATCCTTTTTTCTGCCTGCTGAAACTATAAATCCCTTTTTCAGCCCGTATTTTTTTCTGAGGTACTTTTCCTCATCTGTCTCGATCAGCCACGGATTGCTGCTTCTTATCTCGATCAGCTTTTCCTTCCTGGCTTCTATAAGCAGTTTTGAAACATAGGAACGTGAAATCTCCATCTGTTTTGCGATTTGATTCTGACTTAAATTTTCCAGATAATAAAGTCTGACTACCTCTAGTTTTAAATGATCTCTTACCATATTTTTTTATCTCTCCTTGTCTGCTGAAGTTTTATCCCTTCACAGAACCAGCCACCATCCCTTCCATAATTTTCTTATGAAACAGAAAATATACGATCACAACCGGCAGTGTAGCTATGGTAAGCCCTGCCATCATAGGCGTATACTGGACGGAGTGCTGTCCTGTAAAATATGTCAGCGCGATCGGCAGCGTTTTCAGCTCAGGTTTTCCCATCAACACCAAAGAGAACGGAAATTCATTCCAGGCATCCAAAAAGCTCAAAATAATCACGGTCGAAAGAATAGGTTTGGATATCGGTAAAAACACCTTGAAGAAGATATCATGGGTATTTCCCCCATCAATGATCACAGCTTCCTCAATTTCTCTTGGTATGGTGGCGGCAAAGCTCGTCACCAGGAAAATGGCCTTTGGCAGCCCAAAAGCGGCATAGACTAGAGCCAGTATAAACCTATTATTATTCAGTGTAAATAGCTTTAACTCCACAAAAATCGGTATTAGGAGACTGTGAACAGGGATCAGCATTCCGGACAGGAACATGGTGTAAAGAATTGTTTTACCCTTGAACTGATATCTGGCAAAAACCACTCCCGCCACAAATGCTATGAAAACCAAAGCCGCTACAGCCACAACACTGACCAATACACTGTTGACAAATGCCACATCCATCTTCCCCGTCTTGATCGCAGAGAGATAATTGCTGAAATGAAGGGAAGTAGGAAGCCCTATGAGATTTTTTAAAAATGACGGTTCATCCTTCAAAGAAGAATAAATCATCCATACCACAGGAAACAGACAGAAAAGAGACAGAAGAGCTATGAGCACATTTACCAGCAGCATAAGTATTTTTTTTGATATTTGCGTCACTCCGTAAGTTTTATTCATATTTCTTCTTTCCCTTCCCGAATATCACATTGCATAGCAGAACCAGTGTCAGACTCACCGCCATGATCCCTACGGATATGGTAGAGCCATAGCCAAACCGCTGTTTAATAAAGGACGTTTTGTAAGCATACATAGCCCCCACCATAGACGCGGTACCCGGCCCTCCGCTGGTGATGATATAGATATGTTCAAAGATCTTCATACACCCGGAAACAGCCAGGATAACTGAAATTTTCACTGTATCCATAGTCATAGGCCATGTGATAAACACTGCCTTTTTGATTCCCCCTGCCCCGTCAAGTGCTGCGCTCTCAAAAATCTCCTCGGGTATGTTTTTCATGGCACTGACAAAAATAACCACATACAGTCCAATCCACTGCCATACAATAGGCACCGTTATACATTTCATAACTAGATCCACATCGTCGATCCATGGCCGGATCCAACTCTCCAATCCCGCTGACCTCAGCAGAAAGTTTAAAAGTCCGTAATCCTGGCTGTAAATGATTTTCCATAGAAAGCCTACCACAACTGGCGCCAGAACAACCGGCATAAATATCGCGAACTGGTGAAAAGATTTTAATTTAAGGCCTTTGGAACAGATCAGAGAAGCAATTATAAATGCAATTCCCACCTGAAAGATCACACAACAGGCTGCCAGAATAAAGTTATTGAGCAATGCCTTTCCAAATATGGAATCTCCCAATAATCTGGAATAGTTGTCCAGCCCCAGAAATATCTTTTTCTTTCCTCCGGACCAGTTAAACAGAGAATAATAAATCGCCATAGCAATAGGTATCGCTGTAAATACAAGAAACAGCACTACACTCGGAAACATGTACAGAAAAAGAGTTCTCTTCTTAGGCTGCAGTACCTTGTTGTTTGCCATTTGGCAGCCACCGCCTTTCTAAATTTATCTGCCGGGACCGGCCTTGGACCGGTCCCTTTGTACAAAACTGCTTACCTGTCATCAGTCAAGAGTCAGCTCATATTCCTCCTGAACACGTTCTCCCCATTCCTTCGGGGTAATTTCTCCAATGAGAAGTTCCTGGAAGTTTGTATTCATAGCATCAATGACAGAAGTATCAAAATGACAGTCATACTGCGGGGTCTTTTTCACACTGTTTTTAAGCTGTGCATATTCCTGGACAAGAGGAGAAATTGCACTGTAATCGTAGTCTATATTCATACCTCCAAAATCACCTTTTTCTGCCAGATCCTTACACCATTCTTCATCCGTGGTATATTTGATAAACAATTCTGCCGCCTGCTTTTTGGCTCCGGTAAGTTTTGCGTTATATGCCTGCCCCCATGCAGAGCCGCCAGGTGTAGCCGGATAATCGCCCTTGCCTCCGTCAATTGCAGGCAGAACAGCCACGCCTGATTTCTCTACTACACTCTGGTCATCGCCTGCTGTTGCGATCAGTGTGGCAAAGGTCCAAGAGCCATCCACATAAGAAGCATACTCCTCATTGAGATACGGCGGCATAACTTCAAACTGGTCAATACTGTTCAGGTTCGTATTTAAATACTCTTTTTCTGCCAGTTCTGCCATCTTCTCTACGCCTTTTAACATATTTTCATCCAGGAATCCATCCCCGGTGCCTTCCATGATGTCATCATACCATTTGCTTCCGGCACCTCTGTCTCCCATTGCTCCGAAGATACAGGAGTTGGCAACCCACTGTCCGCTGTTTCCCACACCTAAAGGCACATAGCCAGCCTCTTTCAGCTTAGCAAAGCAATCCATCATGTCTTCCCATGTCTCGGGGAACTTTTCGTATCCCACAGATTTATAGACATCCTTATTGTATATTACCAGGGAACAGCAGAGATTCTGGAATGGTGCACCATAGTAATGTCCGTCGTACTCCATATCAAAAAGCACTTCATCATCGAATTTATCTGACCAGTCTTTATCATTTTCAAAAAATTCATCCACAGTACCTATCTGCTCGTTCTCCACCAGATTCGGAATCCATGCTCCCTTTACGTTAAATACATCCGGAAGCGTATCTGCTGCGGCATAGGTCATCATAATCGTCTGATAATCATCATGTACAGAACCATCATAATTTACTTTAATATTCGGATAATCCTTCTCCAGCCTTTGAATGGCACGGTTCAGCGCGTATGATTTTGCATCTGTAGTGCTGTCAAGAGGCCACATCATAGCAACATCCAGCGTAACCTCCTCTGTAAAGTCACCGCCTGTCTCAGATTCATTCTCTGCTTCAGGTTCTTTCTCTTCCTTTGCCTCTTCCTTTGTCTCCCCCTGTTCTGCTTCAGGTTCTCCCTTGGGTTCTTCCGTGGAACCACAGGCAGTCAGCATAGAACAGACCATCAACCCTGCCAATAACACAGCAATTCTTCTTCTCATTGTTTTCCTCCCAAATTCACATTATAATTTTTTGCCAATATCGTTTACATTCTCAACTATGAGCTGTTTTTTCAGCTCCTCTTTTGTGATCTGCCGGCGGAGACTCTTTTTATCTATCTCCACTGTTTTTGTTCTTCCCGGCGAAAGGTCAAAACAGTTATCCGAAAACTCACAATCATTATCCTCTAAATCCATTTTTATACATTTAGCAAAACAAGTAGTCTGAATATTTAAGATATACTTTTCCCTTTGATTCTGTACATCCACCATAAATTCCGGATGCATAAACTGAAAATGTTTGGGTTTTACAAACAGGTAAGTCTCCTCAGCAATCATCTCATCATTTTGACCGTATAAAAATAGTTCCAGATAATATTTTTTCCTATCCTCCTCTTTGATCTCCTCTGACCAGTCCATCTCCTGAATGACAGTGGAGGAAGAGGCTGGGATCTGCATAGTTTTTTCCCCATTCTTAACTACATGGCCGGCAGCATCTCTCAAGGACCAGGAAAGCTTTGACGCAAATCCTTCCGGATCATCGTTTACGGCCAATATCTCCAGCCTGCGTGATTCAAACCGATCCTCTCTCACACACAGAATAACCTGTTTGAAAAAGCGTCTTGCATAATAATGCAGAACTTTCAAACGGTATTCGTAATCAATGCCGGACCAGCTTGTGCCTGGAAAACAGTCTACGATCTGCCAGTAGAGAGCCCCCATACACCTTGGTTTCATGCTTCTGAAATGGCAGGTTCCGTATTTTATACCTTCAGCCTGGGCGTACTGGGACGCAAAAATATATTCCTTAAAGCTCTGGGGTGTCTGAACCTCCTGGAAAATATAGTTCATGATCTTTCCATTCCCCATATTGCAGTAATTGTCACTGCATCGCTGCATGTAATCCATCACTTCTGAATTGGGGCTCATGTCTTCCGGATCCAAATAATTACAAAGCGTCTTATAATTCTGGAAGGATTCCAACCCAAATTCGCTGATGAATCTTCCTGTACAGTCTCGGTAAAAAGTATAGGGTTTTGCAGGCAGATACCAGACATACCAGCAATGCACATCCCCTTTTTCATATCCATTCGGGTCGTAATACCCTCCCCCGCTGGATGGAGAACTGGGCCAGAACAGCCTGTCCGGGTCATATTTCCTGACCACTTCAGCCAGATGCACTTCATACTGCTGCAGGTTCTTCATTCTCAGTTCCTGAGTCAGCCCCTCTGCATGATGCTCATAGTCATGAAACCACTCATTTTCGTTATTCCCGCACCAGAGCACAAGGCATGCATGATTCCGAAGTCTGATCACATTGTCTCTCACTTCTTCCCTGATGCTTTCCAAAAACGCCTCGTCAGAGGGATATAATGCACAGGCAAACATCAGATCCTGCCAGATTAAAATTCCGTTCCTGTCACACAAATCATATAATTCATCGTCAGGATATACCGCCCCACCCCATATGCGAATACAATTATAATTAGCCTCCTTACAAAGACGGATCAACTCCTCGTGACGCTGTCCCCTGCAGGCTGTCAGGAATTTATCCGGGGGAGTATAGCTTCCTCCTTTTGCAAATACAGGAACACCATTTACATAAAAGGCAAAACTTTCTCCAAAGGTATCTTTTTCCCTTCTCACCTCCATCGTGCGAAGGCCCACAGAAAAACGTTTCTCATCCCGCTCTTCCCCGCACTGCATTTTGACACAGATTTCATAAAGCGGTTGATCTCCATACCCGTTAGGCCACCAGATTTGAGGATTCTCAATCTCTATCCAGGCTTCCGACAGAAATTCTATGCATTTTGTCTGTTTTCTGGATATTTCTGTCCCTTCCGGATCATATAAAATTATACTTACATCTGCCTCTCTCCCACATACCGTATCCACCAAAGTCTCTGTTTTCAAAAAAACTTTTCCTTCTTCATGTCTTTGTCTGGTATATACATGGGAAATACGCGCCTTGTCGTAAGCCTCTATGTATACCTCTCTCCAGATTCCCAAATCCGGCACATTCGGCTCTGCATCCCATCCAAAGGAACTGTGGATTTTCCGTATCTGTGAAAAGCCATGAGGGCTTGCCGTATTAAACTCAGGCAGGGGGTGTTTTCTGTGCTGTTCTTCTATGTAACGCACCGGCGAATGCAGGGTGATATGCAGCAGGTTTTCCCCTTCCTGTAATATCCCCTTTACCGGAAGCCGGTATGTACGGTGCATATTTTCTGTCTGGGCAATCTCAACACCGTTCAGACAGATGTCTGCGATCGTATCAATCCCTTCAAACACCAAAAACTGTTTTTCTCTGAAAAACACATCCTCCTGTACGGCAAAACGCAGCTCATATTCATAATCCTTTTGTGCAAGCTCCTGAAATTCTCTCTCCTGGAAACGATAAAAAGGATTTTGGATTCTCCCTTCTCTTATCATATCCATAAACAAGGTACCAGGAACATTTGCATCATGCCACTCTTTCTCCTGTATATCTCTATATTTCCAATCCGTTCCTCCCAGCTTTTGTACGATCATAAACAGCCCCCGCTTTTTATTCTTCTATTGTAGTAAACCTTGAAATCGCAGGATCTGTATAGACATCCGTGCCGTCATCACTGTATGATGAAAACTCTGAGACCACTGCACCCTCCGGCCCGGCCTGGAACCAGTGCTTCGTATTCGGTGCCAGGGTATACTGTTCCCCCTGCTTCAGTACAATTTCATGCCAAACAGTATATACGTCTTCCTTTCCCTCCGGAATCGTTGCCTTGGGAGTCTGGGTTGGCTCTCCGGGAACATGTACATATACTTCTCCGTAACGGCAGCGGAAGGTCTCTTCTTTACCCGGATTGTCCGGTCCAAGGGGCGGATGTCTGTGTTCTGCACAGATTTGTCCGGGGAGCATAGGCAGTTCCTTGGCGCAGCATCTTTTTGTATTTACATACACATGCAGCATAAGACCTTCGTGATAAGGATCATTCAGGCCAAAATCTGTAACTTCCATCCTTTCCTTTTCTTCCGGTGTCAGATAGATACCGGCCTTTTCCATCAGTTCCAGCCCTTCCTTTTTAATCTGATCATATTCGCTTCTCTTCATTTCCTTCTCCTCTGTGTCATATGACACAACTTTTTTTCATATTTAGTTACCATTCATTTTCGGATGCATCCATAAAAATGAACTTTTTTGTTTATATCTGCATATTATCACAATTATTTACAGCGGTCAATTATGAATATTTCACAATTTTCCTTCTTAAATTTCTACATATCAAAATTTTTCCAATTTTTACCATTTGTGTCATTTGACACAGACAATATTTTCAATCCGTTTATGCTTAATTTCAATATATTTATTAACTTCTGAAATCGCCCATATCATGAACTTTTTTCTCAACATTCTCTTTTAAACTCCGTCTTCGCTGCTTTCTACTGCAAAGAAAAGAGGTATAAAATAAATCCCCGGCCGCCGAATCGTTACCCCAGGCACAAAAAAATACCCTTTATGATGAATGCAAACTCATAAAGGGTATTCCTATAATCCAATTTTAATCTTTTGAAACCAATAAAATCTTTTTCTCAAACCCGCCCCGCCGCCGGCGTTTTTCTTCCCTGACAGCATGCAGCTTTTCAACGGTATATCCCCTGGCTTCACAAATTGCGTAGATAACCTCTCCAAAAACTCCGCCCTCCCCGGACGGTTTTTCTCTCCCTTAAAACAACAAAAAACCCTTGAAAATTCAAGGGTTTCCATCGAGCTGCCTAGCGGATTTGAACCGCCGACCTCCGCCTTACCAATCTCAAAATTTACTTTTTACAGCATATCGTAACTTTCAAGAATGCTCATTTTATAAGGTTTTTAAGGCTTTTTATATTGCATAAATTTCATAACTTTTTATCTTTTTTCACAGCTTTAGTAACCAAATAGTAACCAATTTAGTCTCTTACAATTATTTTTATAGAGCGTTTCGGCACTTAACTTTTTCCAGTATCTACCAGTGGATTGTCACCTTTTTTCAGATTACACTAAATACGGAGGTGAAAACATGGAAAATGAAAAGAATAAGAATAGGGAATTTGACCTGGAGTTTGAAGCCAACCCAGAATTTGAAGTGGATCCGGAATATATTGAATGGATATGCCAGCATGTCAAGAATGAGACTGCAGAAAATCCGAAAGAAATGGATACCGAACTGAATCTGGACAAATTTGAGCCTAGCGGATTGTAAAATAAGCACACGAACGTGGGCTACTAAAAGAGGATTAATGTCGAAAACTGTCCACGATTATCTATTGCTCTAATCCCAATTATGTTGTAATATTTATTTGCAACCAAAAGTATCAATAAGTTTTTAGTCGCGGAACGGCCGACACTGTAATGGTGTCGGCTGTTTTGCGTATCTTGACAACTAAGGATAGTCCTTTTACAATATAGGCATAGGTGATGACAATGAATAGTAGGAGTATCAAACGTCATGCCGGCGCGCGTCGACTATACTAAATATGCAGATTCAGACTTATCCATTTTAACAATTCGGGAACGTGAAACTTTGATATTGAAAATGCAAGGTCTTTCAACTGTCGAAATCTCAAAAAAGTTTAATTGTTGCAGACAAAATATAAATGCTCTGCTTATAAAAGCTCGTAAAAAGCTTGATGACCCACAAGCAAATCCTAATATACATCGTAGGCAAAATATTGACTATACCCAATATGCAAACTGTGACTTATCTATATTGAGTAGGCTTGAGCGTATCTTTTTGTCAGAAAAAATTTCTGGCAAGTCATATAAGGAAATTGCAGAACAACATCATTCCACAATAACCTCTGTAGGGACTTTGCTATATCGAGCGCACAAAAAACTAGATGATTTATATAGTTAAAGGCCCCGGCGAAGAACCGGGGCCTTACAGCGTTTTACAGTTGCCCTCTGTGCGTTGATAGTTACAGTAGTGCTCCTGTTTTATCAGTATAACACATCTTACCAGACTTGTCCACGTAGTAGACCTTACCACCCGTTCGCACCAGATCATCCGCAACCATAGCTCCATTGGCTTTGAGATAATACCAGTTATTCTTCCACTCAATCCAACCGGTTTTCATCCAGCCTGTAGCGTCAAAAAAGAACCACACGCCCCCGATTTTCTCCCAATCGTTCCGGGTATACCCGCCGTCTGCATGGCGGTACCACCAGCGACCATCCCTTACCTGTATCCAGTTGTTCTTTTTGAGATATGCAGATACTGCAGATTTTGTCTTCTCTCCAACACATCCATCCGGATTAACACCCACAAGGCGCTGTACCCGGACAGTCTGTGCCTCTGTATCTGAGCCAAAGTCTCCGTCCGTATTTACTTCACTACCAAATATGTTCAAGGTTTTCTGCCATGCTGTTACCTCTGTCCTTATATCGCCCCTGGACAGCCAGTTTTTTGTATTACCAGATGGAGTATTCCCGGACATTGCACTGCCTGTAATACCGGCTACAATGGCATTTGCCATCTTTTCCGCAGTATATTTTCCGGCATCTTCTGCGCTGTCGCAAAAGCAGCATTCCACCAGGAGCGCTGGGCTGGCCGTATGCCGCAGCACATAAAGACTGGGATTTGTTTTTACTCCTCCTCCCCTTTTTGTGTATCCCAGTTCCCCGATCCGGTCTGCGATCCTCTGGGCATAGAATTCGGCAGCAGATCCCCAGTTATAGATAAATACCTCCGTTCCATGCGCTTGTCCATTGTAGCAGTTGAAATGGATGGACACATCCAGATCCACGGCGTGAGCATTGCATTTTGCCACGATTGCGGCCAGGTTTCCGCTTACACTGCCAGAATCCTCGTCAGTACAGTCATATACTGTGTGACCTGCCGAGCGGAGCTTACTGATTACTAGGTCTTTTACCTTCCGGTCCTCAACGGTTTCAGAAAATATACCGGAAGCTCCAGGGGCTTTAAAGTTATGTCCTGCATGTACATTAATTTTCATAGATTACTCCTTCCTGCCAGCGTTGCGCCGGCGCAAAAAGAGGACGATCACTCGCCCTCTGTCCCCTTATCTCTCAACTGCAGTAACACTTCTTTTAACTTATCCGGTACCGGTATAAACTCCGCTGCGTTTTCCAACAGGCTTAATGCTTCGTTAGCAATATAAAACATAATGACTACTTCCCGGAGCGGCACCTTGCCCCCCATAAGTCCCTGAATCGCATAGGACACGGCAATCACGATAAACATAACTATCTTTTTAAGCAGTCCCTTAAACCCAATCTCGGATGACAGCTTTTTGTGATAGATAGCCTTAATCACGCCAGTTATATAGTCCAAAACTGTCAGGAATACAATTGTCTTCAGCAGCGTGTCCCATCCCCCCAACCAGTAAGCCAGGAAACCACCTAACACTCCACCAATTACGCTGATCCAGTTAAATAATTTATCCATTCTCTTCATTTACCTCATCTCTTTCTTTTTTTTTGCAATAAAATAGAACCGTCTCCGGTCCTGCTCCGATCTCTTCCATATGCGGTTATTCTACTACTGGATCTGTATTCTCTGCCGGCGGCTCAACCGGCGCCTCTGGATCTGTCTCCGGGGCGAGATCTGGTGTCGGCTCTGGGGTGGGTTCCGGTACCGGATCAGGATACATTTCCTCTGCCAGCATCACCAATTCCATGTATTCCTCTTCCGAAATACGATTCATGGCAAAGTAGACATCCAGTTTCTCGATTGCTTCATCTTTCCCATCATAAAACTTTTTGTTGATAAGATTCGTCATCATTTTTACAATTACACTACTGTTCATTTTTTCTTCCTCCTTAAATGGAATCCATAAGTTGATTAGTTTCGTTTTCTATCATTGCCGCCTGTATCTCTGGCGGTAAATAGCTAAATGCTGCCGTAGTCTGTGCCTGGGCTGTTTCCAAGGCCGCTAACCGGTCCTCCAGCTTGCCAAGCACCAGTTTACTGTCTTTGACATATTTAAAGGACACCTCCGGCTGCAGAGGGTCATCTACCCAGGCATGTGTGGTCCCGGCGTAGGATTTCAGCTTGCGATATGCCCGCTGGATTTCTTCCGGGAACGGCTCCCATACTGGAGTCTTAAGCAAACAAACTATATGCAAATCATTATTTTTTCCCCATTCACGGAATCCTTCAGATGTGGTTGCTGGAAAATTCTCTTTTACCCTTATATTTATTAATCCGGCTTCATTTAACTCATCTGCTGAAAGATATTCTCCATCCTCGGAGTAAGAAGTCTTGTTTTTGACGGAAAAGTGTGAGCACATTATTGTGGTAAGCTGATTTCTCATTACATTATTAGGTGCAGCGCAAAAACGCATTCCAGTTGTACCAGGTTTTATGTCATTTAATCTCCATATATTATTATCTACAGTTGTATACCTGCGCCACGTCCCCAGCACTCCGTCCCGCTCGCACACCTCGTCGTGTGCATCCCCTATGCCACGCCAGGGCTGGTCTGCGGTGAGGTGTAATGTGTCGGACTGGTATGGCTCCCAGGGGAGGGCTGTGGAGCCGGCGTTGAGCATGGGATTTACAATGAGATCCACTGTATTACCTGCGTAAACATAGAAAGAAACTGATGAGTCATTCTTGGCAGTGACATTAAAGGTTGAACCATTACCCATATCATAGATGCTTCTTTCGCCGTACAAAACAAGCTGATATTTTGCGTTGCTTCCTCCTTTTGGGCAACCGGATAGCGTATATGTCCCTGGCTGCAATGTAGCTTTACCCAACAGTATACTGGTGTGATTAGTAGCCGTACCTTTTACTGTAATAGTGCCTTCTTTCGCAGTAAAAATCACTCCATTTTTCTCCACAGTGAATTGATCAGCGTTAAACAATTGCGCCCCAGTCATCACCATATCAGCCTCATACATCCCCGTCTCAGGGTTGTACGTGCCAGTCTCCTGTACCTCCTGCGGGTAAGCTGGACTGGGTGATGGTGCACCGCCTGTATAGGGTTCCCAGGGTATGGTGCTGTCTCCGACATTTACCATGACATTTTTACTGTCGAGGTACCCTGTAAAACGCATATACGCCGCGTTCTCCGGTGCCGTGATTGTCCGCGGTTCGCCACGCACAAATCCCGATATAAACTGCTTCTGGGCATTGTACCATGCACCCCAAGCCGTTTTTTTGTCAAAGGTTATATTGCACGCTGGGACTACTGGTATATAATCAGACGCAAACTTACCTACTCCGTCTGTACCGCATCCCTCTCCTCCAGTAGAATCAGATACATAACAGCCGTCTTTAGCAGTGGATACGTCAAACAACTGTGCCCCAGTCGTAGTTACCTGCTCGCATTTCCCCTGCATTCCGATTCCAAGCAACGGCCAATCGGCGCTATCCGTGCAAGTTGCCATTGCCCCGGATGCCTCACCAGTAAGGGCAAATCGTTCTACATCCTGGTAAGCCGAAGCAGTGTCCCGAATGTAACCCTCCGTGTCCACCGTATAGTCAATGGAGATGACAGGCTGCAGCGGGTCATCTGTCCAGATGTGGGTTGTACCGGCATAAGTGCAGAGGGCGTTCATGGCGGCTTGTTCTGTGGGGGAGAGTGGTACCCATTCTTCGGATTCAAGCTGGTATTCTATCGTCACGGGTGTTCCGTCAGTATTCTGCTCTACCAAAAATGTTTTGAAACCGTCTATGTCGAATGTGCTCTCGGCTTCATCACTAAATCTCCTGTCATAAATCCATACTGAAAAACCTGCGCCTTTGTAAGTCAAAACACTGTCGTCATTAATTTCATTACCGGAATACGGATAATGGCTGCAAGAAATACGGGAATACTTTAACATCTTATCAGGGGTGACATATGCATACTGTCCAACGCTTTTTATTTCGCTTGTCCCCGTAAGTCTGCATATGGCGCCCCCATACGCCCATCCCCACACGCCATCCCGGCATGTGAGTTTATCCCACTGTGTCAGCGGGCGGTCTGAGGTTATGGTGGCTGTGTGGCCTCTGTATGGTTCCCATCCGGTGTCAGTATCCCCAAGTATTACACGGGGATGATAGACTTGGTTTGTCAGCACTGTGCCGGAATCCAAAGACGGATGTCTTACACCCGTAACCTTACATCCATCTGGATATTTTTCTGGGTCAACAAAAAATTTATTTTGCGCCGTATATTCCGTGCCCATATATAATACTACATCTGATATATAGTATGTTTTACCGGCTTGGAGCACCATTAATACATTATCTGTAGTAACTGGACGATACCCGCCTAACAACCATATAACGACTGGTCCACCTGTTCCAGTGCCATTACTGGTTAATGTACCATCTGGGTTTACTGTTGTGGTTATCCCCGCAGCGGTACCGCCTTTCGCACCAGTCATCTCAAGCAGGTTATTTTTGCACGCTGTAACCTTCACCTCATACTTCCCGGCCTCATTCAGCGCCCCCACATTTTCCAACTCCTGTGACCATCCCGGTGAGGGCGACGGCATGGCTCCTGAGTATGGCTCCCAGGGGATCACGGCTTCGCCGGTGTTGCACATAATATTGCTGTAGGAAGCTACACCACCCTTGGCATTTACGCCAACTCGAAAAGAGATAAATGTTGTATCTTCGCGTGTTGTGAATGTAGATTTTTTACTTGTATTTACTGGGCTTGCCAGTACGTTTGCGCCATTGCTGAAAATATACACGTAGCCACTCGCTCCACTATGCTCCCATGAAAATGTATAAGTCGTGTTGGGTTCTACTTTGATACGTGCTGCGCTTGCTGTATGGTCAGTGTAAGCGTCATTTTCAGTCGCAGTTAAAACCATACCATTATTGCTATATACCGCTGTACCTCTGATACATTCAGCACCTTTCCAAACATCGAAATCAAACAACTGCGCCCCGGTCGTAGTCCTCTGCCTTGTGATCCCCGGAATCTCAATCCGCCTGAACCCCATCCTGTCTGCCGCATCCTCCAGGGTGATAAAACTCCCCTCTGCGCTCCGTGTGATAGCCCCTGCGGAGTTACGCTGGAGCTGGGCTACGTTATCCCGGTTGGTGTGTATCCGCTCCCGATCTGCGGCTATCTCTGCGGCTGTAGCCTGGACATTTTGGACTTGTATGCTGCCCTCTGCCTGTACACGGGATACCTGGGTGTCTCCGGCTGTGTTTACACGCTGAGTCTGGGTCTGACCGGCATTGTTTACATCAGCTACAGCTTGCTGTGCAGTAAGGGTAAAGTCATTTTTAATCTTTTCTGTGTCCTGCGCTGATTTATTTGCCGCTGCTGCCTCTGCCTTTGCCGCATCCAGTGCTTTGATTGCGTCCTGGGCCAGCTCCTCGAACATTCCTTCCAATACCGTTGATTCGTTTTTGCTTTCAATACCGTCTCCGCTGGCACTCTCATAGACATAAAGATTAAATGAAAACGAAGAAACTACATCCTCTCCGCTCACAAACTCTATCATACATATCGCGCCGCCCGGCTCCGCAAGCGTCTGATTCGTCATGGGTACAAAGACGGATTTGTCTGCGATCCGGCAGTCATTATATACCACCTTTTTTGACGGCTTGACCACCCACACACGAGCCGCCACGCCTGAAGGTATATCCCAGTCAACCACTGTACACTCTATCTCCCTGCCGGTATCTCCCTGGACAGCATAGACCACCGGGGTGATCCGTTTATGCAGGACACTTATTTCAATCTTCTTTATCGCTTTCATATATTACCTCACAAAATATTTGCTCCACATCAAGCGCCTATAGCGATCCATGCCAGTATTGTTTCTGTCGTATTCGTTCTCGTGATGTATGCGTCAAATCCATTTTTTGTATTATTAGTGGCGCCAACGCCCAGGACATTTGTGCCTGGGACGGACGTAACCGGAGTGACTATAACATATGGCTGAGATTGAAATGGTTTCGGAAAATCGACATGCGCCATTGTGGGTTTGTTGGCTACCGGAACAATACTCACCCTGCCCCCTTGGATCGTAAAACCTCCCAGCTCATCTTTTATCAGTTCTTTTATCACAGACCACTTTATTTTTTCCGAATCCTTACTCAGAGTCCTTATATAATCGTCATCCGCTAACGCAGTTACTTCTTCGAGTTCCATTTCAGGTGTCATTGGTGTATTTACTTCCATATCAATCACCTCCCAGTTTGTTTTTCTGGATATATTCCCGGATCGCATTGATATGCTCCGATAAAGTTTGGTCTACGGCGTAAAAGCTTTTCTTATTGTTATCACTGATGGGTTCTCCAGTGTCTTTATCTACCTCGTTGTAGGTGTAGGATATCCTGTCACTCCCCTCAATGTTCATGACCATAAAACTACTAAGTCGTTTCATAAAGCAAGCCCTCCTGTTCTTCGATTATTCGTGCAACATCCGCAGTGTATTCTTCTTCATAAACGCTCAAAATCGTTTCTATATCTTCTCCCTCAAAATCAGCATTTTCAAGACGCATGCATTCAAAATCTTTTTGTTTCACCTTGATCTCCCAGGCAAATTTTAGGTTTTCTGTACCACGGACAATAAAATAGGAAAGATGCTTCTCTCCTACCCAAATATCTCCCGGTCCTTCTTTTTGCAGAAACACCTGGTACTCAATGCCTGTTGCTACGGTCTCTGCAAACACATCGTCCAGAGAAACACAGCACTCCCCATTTTCATCTGTTACTCCCTCGCCCAAATCTCCAAACATCGGGGTTGCCATCTCATAGCAGTATTGCAGCCTGTGCGAATAATTTTCAGTTTCCACGATCCTGCTTTTTGTTCCTGACGCTGTAAAGGTCCCGCTGACTTTTAGTGGGCCTTTTACATCCAGGCGCGGTTTGATCTCAACGTGCCCCGTGTCGTAACTGCTTCCGTCTGAGTATAATACAGCTTGAGCATACTTCGCAGAACTCGATCCCGGCTTCGGGTAAGCCGAAAGCTTCATGTATGTAGGATACATATTTATAACAGTTTTTGTATCTGCGCATTTTATATCCATTCTTTCCGAAGGCCCCTCTACATATCCCTTATTTGATGTATCTGCATGTATCTGGATCGCAGAACCTTCATATCCCTGTGGATATACTCTTAACCTCGAACCACTCGACGAAGAAGTCCCTGCTGGATATCCTACATCCGCAACTGTCTGTATGCTCTGCCCTGTGTCTGCGCTTACCATCTTACTGCAGGCCAGTACGTTATTGTCCAAGTCGAAATAAACCCTACCATTTTTCGATGCAATTTTACCGATCCGCATGTACGTTCCATTAATGTACAGCTGGCCGCCGGACATATAAATCCCCTGCAGCGATCCATTTTTCGTGAGCAGGCCAAAGATATCCTCATGCGTCAGCGCATCCACATCTACCACAACTGCAATGCTCTGCATATCCAGCATCTGTGTTGTGCCGCCTGCGGCGTATAAAGTACAACGCAGAGCTACAACATCCCTTGGTATCCCAATGGCCTTCCCGCTCGCGGTAGCTATTATCCCTCCTGCAGACGTTGCAAGGGCAGAATACAGGCTGTGAGTGATACTGGGTTCATTCACACTGGATGTATATACAGTTGTCCATGTTGCCCCATCCAACGATTCTTCGATCTTGAACCGTCCCGCATATTCCGTTCTGGCTGTGCCGGTCCCGTCGCGGTAATAGGCGCTCAGAGTAATGTAGTTCGGTGCCATTGAATTATCCTGGCTGCGTTTTACTACCAAGGTGGATGCCTCCATAAAATATGTGCGGCCGGCAGCTCCTGTATCTCCTTTATCCCCCTTGATAAGAGACCAGGTATAATCTGACGCATCCGTGCTTTCTGCTGCTGTGGTTTTGTTATAAGCCAATCCTATATAGGTTTTCCCTGATGGATCATCTGACATATTTGCGCCAGATGCAGATGTTGCATATTTTACCCATGTATATAACTGCTTTCCATCTGCACCATTTTGCCCCGCGACTCCGGTATCACCTTTTTCGCCTTTTATCAGTGACCATGTATAATCGTTGTAATTATTGCTCTCTGTCGCAGACTCTTTATTATAAGCAAGACCAATATATGCTTTATCTGTCGGGTCATCGCTCATGCCGCTTGTTGGGGTATCTGCGTATTTCAGCCATGTGTAATACTGTTTTCCATCTGCTCCTTTCAGGCCCTGAATGCCCTGGGGACCTTGTATTTTAGTCCATGCATAATCAGAAAACACCGTACTATCAGCCTGGACGAAATCTACATACTGCCCTATCCATTTTCCTGGCGTTTCTCCATTATCGGCAGTAAACGTGCTTCCGTCGTCAGAATATTTCATATGGAGGTATGAAGTCTTCCCGTCAATGCCGTTTGTGCCCGGAATTCCGTTTGTGCCATCTTTTCCGTCAGCACCCTCTATCTTCACCCAGCTATATGCTAACGGGTCCCTGGAATCTGTTTCTATAAAATCAACATATGTTCCAATATACGAATTTGGTTCCTTCGACATCTGTGACGATGTAGGTTTGTCATTTGGAGCATACATCACATGGAAGTAGCTTGTTCTTCCATCCGTGCCATTACCACCGTCTTTCCCCGGGATCCCTTGTGCTCCCGGTTCTCCATTCTTCTGTTTTGCTATATTGAACCGTTTCGTGACGGTAAACAACCCCAGATACGCCGCTGTGATATCCACCCATCCGGTGTCTGCCGTTAGGGCTGTCACCGTATATATCTTTGTGGTATTATCCCAGGATCCTGTTACTCCTGCGGATCTCTGTATTGTGTATTGGCATGATGCAGTTACATCAATCTGCCCGTATAATACCTGGACGGTTGTTTGGACAATCGGGAAATCCGCATAGTTTCCCTGATAGTCCGTGGGGATGCCCTGATATTCGTTTCCGAGTATCATCGTTATGTTTCGCACAGTCTCAAGCTTTTTATTGACATATTCCTCTATATTATCATCATCTACGAGAAAAGCTTCGGAAGAAAGTCTAAACTCTCCAGTATCAAGGTTCCAATAGTTCCGGCCTGTCTTATCCGACAGTAAACCGGATATGATAGCATCTGCAACGACTCCTTTTGCCGTTATCGCTGTACGCCAGTTCCAGTCCCTCCCGTCCGCGGTGCGCTCCGTGGCGATCTGTAAGCCCTGGCTGCCGAATATCATACAGCCGTATAATTCTGATTCTGGGTCCAGGTCGGATATTTCAAAGGCTCTGCCATTTACTTTTTTTGCAACAGTGCTCTGCAGCCGCAGTTGAGTGTTTACTGCGTCCAGGATGCCATACACCCTTTCTGCCATTACCGTTTTTGACTTGCTATCAAGGACAGCTTCAATTGCCTTCTGCAGCTCAAAATCAGAGTCAAAAGCACTTTTTTGATAGTCCCCAAGAACAATCTCCAAATTTCTTTTATCAATACAATCGTATTTGATTGAGATTGCCCTTGCATTTGTTTCTATGTCAAGTTCCCTATGCTTACAATGTACTGTATCTCCCAGCCCTACTTTTTCCAGGATTTCATACCCCTTATATTCCTCTGTACCTTCCAGGGATACCATATTTACATCATAAGAGATTTTGGGCAGGTCTATGCCTTGTGCGAACTGCTCATTACACCTTATAATTAATTTGTGCCACAGTTCTTCAAGCGTTAGACATCCCTCTTCGTCCTCGCTCGCATCTTCTATCATCTTTACATCGTCAAAATGGATTTCCTTTGTATAAATCTTGGCGTAATCATTGATGCGTGGAGAGTCTACCCAAGGCGAATCACCGTCCAGCGTGTGTCCGTTATATGCGACTGGTATGATCCTGGTAACAACCTCGCTCATGTCTACATGTTCTTCTATCCCTTCCAGATTGTAACCAAACTCTGCCCGGACACCATAATCTCCGCCCACATGCTGATTTATGATCACTCGGTAATTGTCATAGAGGATTTCCCCGCCCCACCGGTTTATAAATGACTGGTCAATGTCTCCATTGATCGCCTCCATTAAATTCCTACGCACGTAATACGCTGTGGCTCCGGTGGTGATGTCAGATGCTCCACTATACTTACTCTCGGCGCACAGGATATCAAGCGCTTCCTGGCCGCTCTTACCGGTTGGCCTGACATCTAATAAAATATGATCATCCTTAGAATCAAAGAAAATAGGAAGAGCATAAGCCGTTACTGTTTCATCATCCTTTTGTGTTTCGTAAATACGAAAAAGCTGCCTCTCCCCCATTGGTGTTGGCGCGGAGATAACAGCTTCTTTTATGATCATTTTAAATTTTCCATCTTCATCTATCGGATGTTCCAATTCAAGATGCCATTCATCATTGAGTACCATTTCGCATTCGCATGACATCGGATCCAGTACCGCATCCCCGTTATGCTCATAGTCTGTATTGTCTGGCAGATATATCTGTATCATTATCGGCACCTCCAATTGGGGATGACCTTCAGTCTGAACCCGCTTGTTATAGCTATGCTGTTTTTCCCTTTAAGCAAATACAGGTCATCATAATCACCTGTCACAGAGGTATTCATGATCGTGTTATCCAGCCTATATGACAGCTTCCTTTCAGTATCTATGGTCAAATTCTGCCCCACATTCGCCACCATTGTCTTCCCGTTGACAGTAAGTGTACACACTCCTTCTCCGGTAATTTTATAGACTGGATGGGACAGGAAGTAGCGGTTATATAATACCTGGTCAATATCCATTTCTGCTGTCCCTTCTAATAGGTATTGATAGCCCGAGCATATAAATTCAACCGATATCTGTCCCATTGTCCTTATAAATCTATCTGTAGATTTAATTTTAAGGTGTTTGACCTGGTAGAAATATTCTGGGTCGTCGCTTAATACAAGTCTGCCGCCTATACCATCGTACAGCCATTCTTTTGCGATACGATACTGCTCCATCCACAAATCTTTTTTTGCTTTAAAACCGAATGTGAAAGTTACCGGGATATCTGGTACAGTATCTTTTCTGCGGTAAAGGGTGCCATCCCTGCCTGGCAGTTTTATTGCATCATGATCCGGTTCCGGCGCAGGGGGCGCAGGTCTTTCTTTTACCAGCAGCCCGATTGAGTCGCTGGTCACTTCATTCAATTCCACATAAAACGTATCAATACCCCCTTGCTGCTGATTTCATGGTTGTTTTCCTTGTGGTACCATTGTTTACGATCTGCGTAACATCCTTTTCAAATTGCCGTCTGGATGGGTACAAAGCCGTGTCCTTTGCTGCTATCTCCCTCAGATATGGCAGATACTCTTTGAACAGCTCAAATGCTTCTGCGTCACCGGAATTTCCGTATACAGCATTGGTTCCAGCAGTGCTTCTTCCTGTCAGTTTTGGCACTTCCATGCTCTCCGCGATCGTGGCCCGTACATCATCCATTTTATCTTCGTAGCCGATTCCAAACCCTTCGGCGGTATATTCACCCAATCTCTCAAAAACTTTGGAAGGGGAATTAATATCTAGCCTGTATTCTGCCTCTGCTACTGCATCCGCACACATCTGAGCTACCGCATTGATCACCTCAGATTCGCCTGCATAGATACCGTTTGCCAGACCAACAGACGTGTTGTAACCATCCACATATAACGTCCAGGAGTCCAGCTTTGCAGCTTCGTCCGTTACAGACGATACGAGGGATTCGATCGCTGTCTTAACATCGTTCTTTCTTGCAGATATCCCCGCTTCCAGACCACGAACCGCCACATTAGCCGGCACGTAAAAATTAGAATATGTGAGCGTTTCCTCTGTTTTCGATACCATATCGTCACAAAGAGATGAGACACGAGCCAGCACTGTAGGTGAACCACGCTCTACTCCCGTCCTGATCCCATCAACTACTGTATTGCCTACATTGGTAAAATCAGCAGAGTTTAATGTGCTCTGGGCAATATTTACAATCTGTTGTGACAGCGTTTGTATTGCCATAGTGGCTTGTGACTGGCTATTATTTATCCCCCCTGCAAGTCCGGATACAACATACTGGCCTATTTCGGCAAATACTTTTGATGGCGATTGAATACCATATGTAGACTTTGCCTGTACAATAGTTGCCTTGCCCAGTTCATCTACAGCAATCTTGCCCTGTTCTATGCCCTCCCTTATGCCCTTTCCAAGACCGTCAGATACATTTATACCTACCGAAGACATGGCTTCTACCATCTGTTCTTTTCCGCCATTAAGGGAGGCTGTGTATTCTTCAATCATTCCCTGGACGCTGGCATTTACTCCTTCCTTCATATCCAAAGAATCAGACCAAAGCTTGTTTGCCTCTTTCAACTGCTCATCCGTCATATTGGCAAAGGCTTCCACATATGTGGTTCCCTGCGGTCCCATCTCGGCCAGTTTATCTAAGATACCCTGATTCACGCCTCTGTCAGCCAAATCCGCCATATTATCCGCCCAATTGGTTACTCCATTGATCTGGGACTCCATGTTTTCCAACAGTTTCTCGCTCGATATCTTAGTGCCGGCGTCGAACTCATCAAACATGTTCATTTGGCTTTCCAGGACACTTGATACGGTTTCCTGCATACCCATGTAAGTTTCCACTATAGTCTGGGCTGCTGTTGCATTAGCATCTGCCGCTGCCTGTTGCGCCTCTGCATTTATGTTTGCGGATTCTGTGTTTTCATCCTGTTTGGTAGTAGCATCTTCCCATGAAATGCCATGTTTATCCATCTCTTCCTGAAGAGCTTCAATCCCTGCTTTTACCTCTTCACGAGCCGCCTTATTTTTACCTTGGGCATCTGTGTTCTTTTCCTGGGCTTCAACCAAGTCATCATATGCCTTTTTTTCATCTTCCTTTCCTGCAAGCCATGCCGAAATTTTTGTGTCTGACCTCAGTTTTGCATCTTCTTTAAGCTTTTCATTGACCTTTCCCTGCAGATCTTCCGCCTGGTTTCCAAGCTTTATCCGCTCAACTTCCAACTCCGAACGTTTCTTGATCAATTCAATTGCCTGCTCTTCCAGAGCCTTCATTTCTATTTCTTCCTGCTTGTTATTCAGGTAGTTTTCCAGCTCGTCATTGGTCAGACTTAGTTTTCCTGCCTGCTCATCATAAGCCAGGTTTAAATCTGGCACTATCTGATTCAACTCTGCAATGTACCCCTGCATCACCTGGGTTTCTTCGTTGCTTCTCCCGGTCTTCCCTGCAAGGGTCTCAATCCGGTCCGCAAGCGTCTTTGCATATTCTCCCTGTGCCTCCATCTCAGCACTGCTGTCCGCATACGATGTCGTCATATCCTGTGCTGATTCGGAAACTTCGTTTGCTTTATCACATAGGCGCTGGCTCCGGTCTGTCAGATTCTGAACATCCTTTGATGCTTCACCAGCCTGTGATGCATAGGCTGCCACAGCCGTTGTAGCTGCCACAAGTGCCGTTGCGACTAATACAATGGGATTTGCATTACATACAGCATTAAACAGTGTCTGTGCCACTGTAGCACCTTCTGTCGATGTCTTAAACACGGTAACTGCTGTGGAAACTGCCTTATAAGTCACAACACCAGCCGCCGCAGCCTCCATTGCCGGAACCAATTTGTCCATGTTTTCAATCACTGTGTCAAGCCCGTCTTCTAACTTTGGCAGAACTTCTTCCGCAATGGGAACGCCCACCTGGGTTTGGAACTTCTTACCCAGCTGTTGAAATCTGGATTCAAGGGTATCGTATTTGATATCCTTGATACTCTCCATCGTCCCTTTTACATTATCATATGCCGTGTTTGTCTCATTTAAGGAAGTGATGACTTTCATAGCATTGTCTTCACCCAGGGCCGACCATGTGTTGCTTGCTAAAGTAAGCATTTCCTGCTTATTCGTAGCTGTCGAAATATCATTGATCACAGAGTAAAACACATCTTTTGTTGTGGCTTTTCCCTGTTTCCATTGATAGAATAACGACTTTGTATCGCTCGAAAAAGAATCCAGATTTTCCTCAATCCGGCCATCTGCCAGAGAGTTACCAAACTCTTTCACAAAGTCATTTACCTTATCCAGATTATAGGCACCGGAATCAAGACCATTTTGCAGGATCCCGAACATTTCCTGCGCCGAAAATCCCGCCTGTCCCCATAACTGACTGTACTCAGCTATGTTATCTGCCAGCTCACCGGACTTGTTGAGACCATTCTGAGCGCCCCGAGCCATCAGGTCAAAGGCTTCCTCAGATGTCACTCCCATATTCTCTACAAGGCCATCCACACCACGGATCGTTTCGCTCAAATCCATGTCAAAGACATCACGCATGGCAATGCCATTTTCTGTCATACTTTCGAGCTTGCTGGGATCCAACTCACCTGTATACTGCTTGACGAGAGCCATTGACTGTGCAACGTCATTGATATCATCACCATAGTTGTTATTATGCAGGTCCTCCATGACCGACTTGTATTGCTGCATCTCCCCTGCAGTGGCTCCGGTGCTTGCCTGTAGCTGCCTCTGTGCAGTTTCAAGGCTTGTTACTGATTTGACTGCATTGACAACAGCATCCTTCCCAAAATTCACCAGAGAGTTTGCCAGATTAGATTTAAGGACAGTTGAGAAATCTATTGTGACTTTCTCGGCCTCTTTTACTTCTTTGCCGAATCCATCAATGGATTTTGCGCACTGATCTGTAGACTGCGCGGCTTCTTTCAGATATGCAGCATTTTTATTTACCGCTGACGATGCCTTTATGACCTGGGCTTCTGCTGTATTCAGCTTCGTCTCCCAGTCCTTTACGCGGTTCCCTGCGGTTTGATAATTCTTTTCACCTTTTGCGATTGCCGTACTGACTTCCCCTAAGGCTGTCTCTTCTTTCTTCAGCTCATCGGAAAGAGATTGTACCACCGCCTTCTGTTTCTTTATGGCCTGTTCCGATGAGTTTCCGGATTTTGTCATCTTATCCAGACGGTCTGTGGCCTTTTCGTAATCTTGCTTCAGGTCCTCCAGTTTTTTGCTATGGGTTTCCTGCTGCTTATTCAGGTTCGCAAGGCCAATCCCGACTTTTTCGTAGCTCTCACGGGCATGTTCCAGGCCTTTTCTGACAGCTTCTTCTTTGCTCTTCTGCTCATCAAGAGACTTGGATAGCACTTCATGCTTCTTCTGGAGGGCCTCCAGGGAGTTCTCCTGGCCTTCATATTGAGCCTGGACCAGACCCAGCTCTGACTTTAGGGCTGACAAGGATTTATTGCAGTTCGTGACGTTCTGCTTAAATTCTTTCTCGCCGTCCAACGCGATCAGCGCACCTATCTTTTTAATTGCCAAATGCTCACCTCCCGGATTTTTCCCACAAAAAAGCCACCTGCCGAAGCAAGTGGCTTATATCTCTATTATTTTCTGATCTTAAATGTTACGATAGGCTTATTTTTTATCTTCCCCCACACAAGGGATGCCAGCCCTATGATTGCCCCAACTATACCAAACGCCGGTTCTACAACGATGAGATATGCAACTGCGAGCCAGAAAACAAGGCTCAATAAAGCTTTTATAAATTCTTTCTGCCGTTTACTCATAGTGCGTCCCTCCTTTGATATCATTATACTCCTGGCAGGGCTATAAGTCCAGCATTGAAACTCTCTTTTTATCCTGAAATACACACCTTCTGGCTTTAAAATTGCAGAACCACTTAAAGTGCCGGAATAAGTCGCACCACTTTCCCATATACATGCGGGAGATCTCTTTTTCCGTGTATCCCATCTGCATTCCCATGAACACAAGCCACGCAAAGTCTACAGGTTCGCTTTCTCCGTCTGCTTCTTCCTCTGCGTGGTCATTGCGTTTTTTGTCTCAAAACACCTGTAAAATTCATCGTGCAGCGCATCCGCAAGTGCCGTCAACGGGATGTCCACCTTTCGTACGATCCCTTCTTTTTCATATTTGACAGGCGCTCTGCCGTCTTTTTCTGCTGTGATCGCTTCCCCTTCGTTCACCATCCATGTCAATGCATCATTGACAGCTCCGGCATCCGGGAATTTACCGTGGTACTTCGTTTTACCATCATCATCTATGATCTTGTTCCCATCCTCATCCAGATCTGGTTCCCATGTCATGAGCTTCTGCTCGAATTCCCCGATCGTCCCGTATTTGTCCTGGATCTTCTCCAGCACTAAAAGGTCGCATTTGATGGGATACTTTTCCCCTGATAGTTCAATGGTGTTCATTTCTTCAAACATATATATGCCTCCATGATTCTCACAGTTATTCCTTTGTTTTTCCGCCTTTCTCGTCCAGCCATGCGATTGCCTCTGCCTCGGTATCGAATATCTTTACCTCTTTCCACTTTCCATCCGGCAAAGCCATTGCCTGCCCGGTAATGCTGGGCGTCTGATACTCAATGTTGTCACCTTTTACCTTGTAACTTTCCTGGCCTTCTGTGAATTTCACCTTATACAGCCATGATGCTGTATACTTTCTCACCCCATCCACCTTCTCAGCCACACGGAATCCGAATCCCACATACTTTGATTCGTCGCTGGCCTTATAGATTACAGAATCTTCTGCCGTTGTGTGCCCGAACATGATCTCATGGGCCTTGATGGGAAGTGTGGATGTGTTCAACGTGATGTCCGCGTATTTAAATTCCTTATCGTATTCCGCCTTGATATCATCCGCGTACAATGACCCATCCGCAAACTGCGGTGTGATGTCGATCTGTATCGCTCTCCCACAAGTAAACGGATCTGCATATGTGTTTGCCGGTTCTGTTAATTTCGCGATCGTCGGCCTTGCTAATCCAATATATGCCATAGTTTTATTCCTCCATATCTTCTTCAAAAATGCATGAAAAACATAAATGGTGATATCCACTATCCTTTTCATGTAATGTAATTATGTCTGTCACAACAGCCCCTGCTTCCCGAAGGGCTTTTCTTATCTCCCGACGCCTCTCGGTATAATTGCTCTTGGTGTAGAGATGTACCTGCATATGCTGCAACCATTCCTGGTCCGTATCATCTGCAAATACTGCCGCCTCCTCCAGTTCCGGATTGTAAACGATATATTCCTTGGGCGGACGTTCATTCGGGCAGCACAATGGCCAGATGTTCTTTACTATTTGCGCCAGCGCAAGTTCTATCCTCTCATTTACGCTCATCCCGTCACCTCATTGAATTTTTCCTGCATGGTATCCAAGCATTTCTTTTCCGAATTCTTCATAGCCTTGCTGATCACCGGCCTTGCGTTCTGCTTTGATGTCCCATAATTCAGATATGCCAGTTTTTCATTGTTACGGATACCTTTTCTGTCTTTACCTTTTGCGGTAACAGAGACATAGTGCCCCAAATGATTTTCCCCTGGTTTATTTGCTTTTATGGACCGGGCCAAGTCTCCAGTGGCATATCCTTTATTAGCCGCCTGCTGTACCTGGCTCTGCAGTTCCTCTTTGAGGATAGGCGCTGCCGCTTCCAGCATTGCAGGGGCTACGTCAGCAATATCCCCCAGCGCCATCAGTTCCTTTTCCAGTTCATCAAATCCCATTGTCTGAAAGCTCATATCATCACCCACATATGATCTGGATCTTTGCTTTCCCTGTCTTGTAAGTACGGACGATATCATACATATACCCCTCATATTGTACTTTCCTGGCATATGCCTTAGATTCATCCTCTTCATGAGCGGAAAGTTCAAAATCCTCCTGCCTGGTCTCAAGGACCAACTTCACCTCAACGCCTGCACGCATGGCTTCATAAAACTCCATCCTGGTTGCTGATTTTTCCTCAACATAGATATCCACGCTGTGCTCTTCTTCCACTGGGAAGCCGTCCTTATCCTTCGTTTTATTGCTCCATATTAGCGTTGCTTCCATTGTCAGCCTCCTTTGTATAATCACCCGATAAGGCCATTGCATCACGCAGAGAGCAAAATGCCGCCTGGAACCGTTCTGCATCTTCATCGTACCCATAATGAGACTTGCAATACAGGCGGATCGCCTGCCGGTACAACGGATCTGTTTCATCTCCGTATATCCCAGCAATCTCCATTTCTTTTTTACAGGCCTCTACCAGCCCCTGCAGTTCAAGTTCTGCATCTGCCGATCTCGCTCGGACGAAGCGTTTCAGCTCTTCGATCAAATGCATATCACTCATTGTTCAACACCTCCAGGAGCTGTTGTTTGCTCATGCTGCCATAACCAGTGATCCCCTGTTCCTTCGCAGCTTCCTTTAACTGCACTACGGTATAGGAATCATCGTATACGGTACTATTATTTGCTGCCGGCACCGTGCGGCCCTTTATTCCCCCGCTTTGTATTTTAACAGGGCATGCGCTTTTGATGTTACCATAGCGCCATCCACGATCGCATATGCACAGTAATCTGTAATACGGTCTTTGATATGCTCCTCCAGCGTCACACTGATCTCCTTATTCACATTTGCCGTGTATCCCCTGGATGCGTTTGACATCAGAATCTCACCATCCAGCATGGAATCATCCTCTTTGACCGACATTCCTAGGATTTTAAATGCCCCGCCGTTTGCTACGTCAGCGATCAGGATAGGCCGTCCGTTCTGATCCTTCACATTGGCAATCTCTGTCCAAATGGTATTGGAGTTAGCATATACGGCCAGGCCACCGGCATACCCACTCTTTACTTTTGCCCTTGTTGTGATGATGTCGGTATATCCCAGTGCGCCCTTCGTATATTCCGAAATCTGTGGAGTATCTTCCTGTTTTTCTAATGCCGTTACAATGCCCAGCGGTTCTGCTTTAAAGCTTTCCCCGCTTCCAGACTGTCCTTTTCCATGCGTGGAACCATAACCCAGCGCTGCTCCCATCTTTTCAGCCATGCGTTTCTGGATATATGGCAGGAATTCATCCATAGCCATCTCTTTCAGTTTCCAGGATACCGTGATCGCTCTGGAAAGCTCGCAGCCGTTCAGGGTCAGGGTCTCAAAGGTCTCTTTTCCATCCTCTGTTTTGGTTGCTTCATCATACCATTTCGCATCCGTGGATGTGTCAGCCTTGATCATGGTCAGGATACCGTTCACATACGTTTTACTGATGTCATTCCAATATGGATAGATCTCTCCGATCTCCTGCCAGATACCTGCAGTCACTCCTTTTGGGATGACCGTGCCCGTATTCCCCGTAGTATGGGTGAAGGCCTCGTTCACCATCTTATAAGCTGCGTCCTCCTCGGCAGAAAGCGGCTTTCCCATCATGCTTTTGGCCCAGGCAGTTTTGTAAGCCTCGGAAGAATAATCAAGCTTCTCCTCCGTGTGCCGCTGTCCATTCATGACAATCCCTTCTGTTACCCTGGCTGTTCCCGCAGATGCAGTCCTTCCTTCTGCCCCTGCATCGGTGAGGTTCTGCAGGTTCATTCCCTGCGGCACGTGCTCCATAGCCTCCAGCGCCGCATTTGCCTTAGCCTCCGCCTCAAACCTCTCATCCAGAGCTTTGATCTCATCCATTTTTTTGTTCCCCTCATCAATCTTTCCGCTGTTGATGAGCTGCTTCGCCTCATTCAGCATAGTCTGTCTTTTTTCTAAATACTCTTTTCTTCCCATTTTCCGGCTCCTTCCAATTCTAAAAGTTTTAAGTTCATCATGGCACGTTCCATCTCTGGTGCCATAGCAAGTGTCCTTGCGCGTTCCATCTGTTCTTTTGATGGCAGTGCGAACATGGATGCGGTCATCAACTCAGGCTCCTGCTGCTCAAACATGATCTTGTCGATCAGTTTCCTCTCCAGCGCCTGCTGTGCATTCAGCCATGTTTCATGCTCCATCATGTCCAGGACTTCCCGCTCGGTCATGCCCGTCTTATTCATGTAGGCCGTGCACAGTGCCCTGTCTGCAGTACGCAGGACTTCTGCCATATGCTCCATGTCGCTGTGGTTCCCGCGCGCCCCGGAAGACACACAATGCACCATCAGCAATGCTGTAGGTGACATCTCACAGTAACCTGCTGCCGCAATCACGGATGCCGCACTACACGCCTGGCCGGTAATATAGATTTTTATTCCCGCAGCATGGCCCCGCAGCATCGTGTAGATTTCTGATCCCACGTCAATCGCTCCTCCCGGAGAGTTGATGTAGATATCATGCATTTCATTTGGATATGCATCTATGACCTTCTGTACATCCCTTGGGCATGTGCTGTCTTCCTCGAACCAGTCATAATACCATTTATAATCATTCGGGATGATCACTCCCCTAATGTCAATCCTAGCCATCCTTTTTCTCCTTTCCGGCTGCCAAAAGCCCTTTTATGATATCTGCAGTCACATGGCAGTTTTCTGCATTCATGTTTTTAAGAGCTGTCTCAATCAGATTTACTACCTGGGTGTCCAATCGTCTGATAGGCTCGTCACCGCCTACAAGAGGAGCCATGTTCATAGTCTCCCTCCACTCATTCGGCGTCATGGCTCCTCTGTCTACCATTGCCTGGAAAGCCAGCTTTGTGGTCAGGCTGGCACACTGCAGGTTATTGGCTTCAAACACAATCTTATTTCCGAAGCCGCGTTCCTTGCGTGTAAACAACCCTACTGTATAGGTTCCATGCATCTGGACCACTACCGGCTCTATCTCTGCCTCATAATAAGCCGTCCATTCATCCTCAGTGTAATTCGACTGGACGATCTTCTTGTTTGTGTTAAAAAAGGACTGGATCCGTTCAATTGTCCTATCCGTCTGTGCTGCATTCGGTACATAATCCTTCGGCTCAATCCTTATCGCTTCCGCCTTGGCGTCAACACCAGCGGCTCCAAATGTCTCACTTTCAATTGCAAGATAATCTTCCACAAAAGATTTCACATTCTTCTTAACATCCTCCAGACGCATGGAGCTGTTAAATTTCAGCAGCCACCGGATGATACCACTGTTTTTGATTGCTTTTATGATCCCCTGGTCGATTGTCCCAATGACATCCATCATCTGTGAGATTGCTTTTGCCGGGCTTTCCCCGAACACATCATCCGTGTTAAAATCCTGCCGCAGATGAATGATATCTTCATACGCGAATGTTCCAGACTTTCCATTCCTGTATTGAAATTTTAAGTAAAGGTGTCCTCCGTCATCGTATATTGCCTCTGCATATACACAAGGAACAGGATATAGCTGTACCGGCAGCCCATTCTCGTCCCGTATGATCAGGATAAATGCATTGTTATTCAGGCAGAGCTGATTTGCTACTTTCTCCTGCAGCATCTGTCCAGTCATGTAAGGGTTTGGCTCCTCCAACAGGAAGCGGATCCGCGCGTCTGGGTTCACTTTTAGTCCCCCTGACGGATCATCCCTGATATGCTTTCCCACCAGTTTCCCGATGGCCTTTACTTTTGGCCGGATGCAGGCCCTAACGATATCGCTCTCATACAGTTTCCCATTCCAGGCATAATACCGTTCCTGCCAGGTGGTAAGCATCTGCAGACCTTCTTTGGCTGTGGGTTCCCGGTTCCTGGTCTGTTTTTTGCCAAATAATTTCATAGGTCTTCTCCTTTCTGGTTGTTCACACTTTCATACTGTACACATTCAATCGTCAAGATTGAGAATGATTAACATTTGTTTTTTAATGTACGCGGACAATTCAGGGGCTGCCCATCTCATGTGCTTGAAATACATTTCTATTTCTTTTCTTGGATTGTCCGCCATTTCGACGTTCTTGCATCCCTCTTTTATGCATTCATCTATATCTGTTTTAAGCTTGTCGATTCTTTCTTTCAAATTCATTTTTTATACCCCTTTCTTGCGCCGGCGCAATTCCGGCCATAAAAATAACGCCCGGTAAAGGCGTCATATCAGACTCATATAATCATTCATATTATTCTGCAGCACCACATAAGCATCCAGCAGAGCCGCTGTACCATCAATCCTCCTTCGGGGCTTACTGCCCTTGATCGGCTGGATGTTATCATTCTTATCCACATCCACTGCTGTATTGCAGAGGCACCACTTATCCACCGGATTATTGTTGTAGATGATCAGGTTATTTTCCAGATCGGCTCCCAGGGCTTTCATGGGCTGCGACAAGGTTTTTTTGCCCTGGATGACCGGTACCATACTGGATTTCCCAAAATAATCCCGCATGTCCTCCACAAAATAGACTGCAGACCAGGAATCGTATCCTATCAGGTTCAGATATATGTCATGCTCCTGCTGTACCTCCACAAACCAGGCTTTTACATCCCGATACGATATCTTATTTCCTGGACAAGTCCGCACATACCCTTTTTCGATCCACACATCGTATGGAATTTTGTCTTCCTGCACCCTCTTTTCCACCAGGTCCTCCGGTATCCAATACATAGACATTACATAGATATGTTCATCTTCCGGCACCTTAAATAACACTTTTGCCGCTGTCAAGTCTGTGGTAGCAGATAGATCCACGCCACCGATGCCATATCTTGGCTTCAACTCCCTGATATCAAATACAGCCGTATTATTGGCCTGTTCAAAAGTCAGCCAGGCTTCGGATGATGTTTCACGGATATTAAACTCTTTGCAGAGCAGATTTTTCACCAGTAGAGGATTCTTTTTTGCCTTCTCCACTTTGTCTTTCAGGGTATTCCGGTTCTTTATGGTTCCAAGCCCAGGGTTTGCCTTCTCCCAGCAGGTCTCGTCCGTCCACTCCTTCCGGTTGTCCAGTTCATAGATAAAAGCAATAAAGTGTTCGTCTTTGTATCCATCCGGATCTTCGTAACCATTGATGACCATTTCAGCCTCTTCATATTTCTGATCATAAATGTCTTCCCGGATCGTGCCCGCAGTCGAAGTGATGTATACCAGGGGCTGCTCCCTGGCTGACGTGCCATCTGCCATGATATCGTAAAGAGCTTTCCCCTGTTTCCACTGGTGTATCTCATCCATCAAGACGCAATGGATGTTGAGACCGTCCAGAGTATCGCTGTCAGATGCCAAAGGCTTAAAGACTCCATCGTTGAAATCCGTGTCCAGCTCTGCCACCAGGGACCGCACCCTTTTTGAAAGAGAAGGTGATTTTCTGACCATCCGCTTAGACTCCAGCCATATAATTTTACTCTGGTCTTTTTTGGTAGCAACCGCATAGACTTCTGGTCCCATTTCTCCGTCTGCCGTCAGCATATACAATCCTACGACGGATGCCAGAAGGGATTTACCGTTTTTCTTTCCCACGATCAGGAGCGATTCCCGGTATTTCCGGTTTCCCTCGATGTCGACAAAACCAAACACTGTCGCCAGATGCGCCTTTTCCCACAACTCCAATTGCACCGGTTTGCCGCCAAATTTACCTTTTGAGTGACGGCAGTAATTCTCTGCAAATTCAAGTATGTGATTGGCCCGGTTTGAACTGTAGAAGTATTCCCCTGGGCTTTCAATGTCCTTTACAACTTTTTTATAGGTCCTGAATACTTTATCCGACACACGGATCTCTTTATTCTGTATCTTTTCCCAATATTCCAGAATGGGATTATAAGCTAAAGGGTATTTAATCATCCCGGCCATTTACAAAATCCTCAAATCCATCGTTCTTCTGTATCGCCACTTTTTCTGTTTTTGGAAGACAATCAACCAGGATCTTCATTGCCTGTGTCTGTTTCTGAGACATCTGGAGATATAGCTGGGCGTCTGGACTTTGCTTCGTACCATACTGATTCTCACCGTTCTTGTATTCTACCGTAGTTCCTTCCCGCACGATCTGCTCTCTTAAGTCCTGCATAGTAATGGTCATAAACGCCACGTCTTCTATGGTGGCAAATACCAGTTTTTTCTTATTTTCGTCTATTTTTGAGAATAACCTTTTAAGTCTTCTCTCCTCTTTCTCAATCCGCTTTTTCTTCTCCAAATACCCGGAAATACTGTCATATTCAGCTTCTCTTTTTAGCGCTTCTTCTTCAAAATCATCGTAATTTATCATATATACCACACCCCCTTTACGATAACCCGTGCATTACATGGAGGTAGACGTCTGGTTTTCCGTAATAAAAAATATGACCTCAATCAGGGGGGAGTCTGGGTATTACTTCTCCCTCCAGACTGAAATCATATTGTATCAATCCTGCTGCCGGACCATCCTTCGTGTTCTCCTTCTGGTGACAGATATGGCAATCATATTTTAGATTAGAAAAACCCAGAGCAATGTCTGGGTCGTTGATGTTATCTGGATTCAGTTCTATCTTGTGATGGACAATGTATCCCGGCCTGTCATGGCATGTCTCGCATAATCCTCCATCAACAGACTTACGATACTTGATGTATGCAGCTCTGCACTTCTTCCATCTGCCACTGTTATAGAATGGCTTGGCGAACTCTCTCGCCATCAGGCTCACCTCTTTTCTGCAATACAAAAGCGCCCAGCTTTATCCGCCAGACGCTCTCTCCTCTATCCTCTTCATAAATACATGGATCACAGTATTATCTAACACACAACTACCGATATATTCGTTGGTCGTTATGTAGTCCGGTATATCCTCGCCCGTCATGAAGCTATAGAATTTCACTGCCATCGTTTTATTACAATTTGTTAAGAACCATATGCATGGTGAATTATTCTGTACAATCAACTGCTTAATAACTATATCCTCTTTTTCGCTTTTATAAACAGGCAACTTCACTATCTGTTCTGGGATAACATCAAGTTTTTGTTTGTACATTCTCATAATTTCACCTTCTAACTATTATACAAACTTGCTTATTTTAATAATATCATAGACCGCGACGGAAATCTTGGAAATTACGGAAATCTTTTTATGTATCTCCAAAACCTATTGGATGCCTGACGTCCACTGTAACCTATCAACTCTCCAATCTCTTCCCAACTTAGATTATTGATAATTCTGTACCTGATAATATCACGCTCCGGGCATGGAGCATTATTGATATACACTTCAACTTTTTGTCTATCCTCATGGAGTTTTTTCTTGTAATATTGAATCTCATTCCGGATCCGCTCCCCTTCTTCCACATACCACTCCATAAAATCCTTTTTTCCGCCGCCTTTTGGCATATCAGATATGATATTGTTTTTATACGGGTTAAAATCTTCATGCCTGGCAAGCTCCATGTAAAGTGATTTCAGTTTATTGTCATCTTCCTGCAGGCTATATAATTCTCTAATCGTCATTCTCTGGTACCTCCATTATGATTCCTCTTTCATTCAAAGTCTCTGATACATCTGTCCTCAACTTTGTGACGATCTTCTCCCCATCTATGCTGCAGTATGCACCTATGCTTTCCCGAAAAAACCGTTCACATTCCCTGATGACCTTCTTATACTCTATTTCTCTGTCCTTATGTTTCGATATATTATAATGCCGCAAGGCCGCCTGGTAGTCCCTGACCGTCTGCAGCACAACTGCACACATGAGCCTTTTTACTCCTTCATCGTTAATTACAATCACCTCTCTGTCTAATCCAAAGTTCCCACATTCCCACATCGGTTCCCACTCATTTTTAGGTGATGTGGGACTGAAAAATCCAGTGTTTATGCGGGTTCCGGACAAAGTTCCCACATTCCCACATGTTTTCCGTTTATAGAGCTATATATGTAACACTCTTATCCTTACCACTTTTTAGAATCTCTGTATATATAATAAATATAATGTATAGTTCTATAGTAAAATATTATGTGGGAATGTGGGAACACCTACTACTTTCCCTTTAAAATCAAGGGTTCCGGAGTCCCACATAGTTCCCACATTTTCATTCCATGTGGGATTTTTTGTGGGACTTTTCGTCAAATACCTCATCCGGATCCCTATCTGTTTCATCTTCCAGCTCTTCAAAGGACGATGGACCCATAAATAAAATCTTTACATACCTCGCTTTCGTATCCTTTCCAAAAACAGTTGTCCGAAAAGAATACCTGTTATCTGATGTCTTTTCCAAATAACCAGACTGTGCCCATTCCTTTTTTATAGCTTCAAAATTAAAACCGTTGTCTTCCAACACCCTACAAAGCTCAGTCTGATTAAACAAACAGTGTTCTTTCGTTATTTTCCCTAAAATTTTAGGTGTACACAAAATGTCAAAATAATTCTCATTGACCGCGATCCAGTCAATAATAAACTTGTATGCCCGCTCCGACTGGGATACTTCCTGCGCATTTTTAAGAATAACAGCGCTCTCATTTATATCCATAGGCTCCTCTTCCGGGAAGAGACACTTTCCCGCCAAACGGTCTGCTAGGATAATAGCCGCTAGGCTCTGTGCCTGCTTCCCAGTGCTCTGCGACACTTCCGCCAGCCCCCTGCAGAGTTCCTTATGTTCCTTGATTAATTCTCCTGTGTCCATGCCTTGTATGTACCTGATAAACCGTTCGCCAGCATAGCCATTATTACCACGGGCAATTTCAAGCGCTTTCCCGTAATCCTGGAAGAGGGCACCTTCCACTTCCAATTCGATGACCCTGTTAATCGCTCCTGCTCCCGAATTATTCCCTGTGATCGGCTGCTCACCATTAAAAAATGATACATTCTCCCAGGTCTTACTGTCACGTTCCTTACTGTTCCGGTCAAGTCGGCCCCGGCCTTTTCCCTCTGTCATTGCGTAGATCAGCTTGCTTAGATCCCCTCGTGATAACTGCGTCTCATCAACAAAGACCGGAATGTCCTTCATCAGTGCAGCACGGTTTGTACAGTAATTAAGTGTTGAATCCACTGACAGGATTAAATCATCTGGAACTCCCCATATTGAGGCGGCCAGGATAAAAGCAACTGTTTTGCCAAGACCTGACGGCCCCCAGAGGTGAACCACAAAGCACAGACAGCCTAAAATTTTCAGGAGTACGGACGCGAAGCTTGCATCCATTAAAAGCCTTACATGTCGATTCTGCCTGTATTCCAGGCATTCTTTCCGCCATGTCTCAAAGTCCCCATGAGGCGTCAGTGCCCGCATTATTTTCTCCTGGCTGTTATCCCCATCAAAAGCAAGGCCTTTCATATAAGGGAAAAATTCCTTCCCAATCCATCCAAAGTGAGAAACTGCTTTTGTAACCGGAATCTGTTCTTCATTAAGACGGTACATATCAGCTATATAATTAACCAATTCTTTCGCTGTCCTGTCAGTCACAGATACCCCCAGATTAGACAGTGTGATAATTTTTGTCTTCGTGCAACATATAGCTGGTTCTATCCTTATATCTTTCCAGACAAATGCGCCATTTCTCCTTACGCTGAAGGCAATATCATATTTTTGCTCACCAGTTTCGATGTTTTCCATTAGGCCTATTGGCATAATTTGCTGATAGGATGCGGTGATCAGCACAGGTGGGTCCGTGTCTCTTTTCCCCGGAATCCATTTGTGAATGCCGCTGCTATCACAATCCCACTGCCCACATTTGAGCTGCATAGGTGCATTTTTGAAATGCGTGATATGGCTCTCTTCTGGAACAGCAGCATTTGCATAAGGTGTAGTACCCTTATTATATTTCAAAGCACTCTTGACTTTCGTCTCCACTTCTTTTTCTGTGAGCGGAGGCTGACACTTTTCAGCATTTTCAGTCAGGGCCGCCGCCAGGATCGCTTCGTCTGATAATCCCTTTGCCTGTAAGCTGCAAGCCAGTTTAAAAATAGTATCGTCCCGCGTCCCCTCCTGGATGACTGCAGGTGAAGAGAATTTTCCCTTATCAACCTCATCTTTTTTACCTGCAGATATGAACTCAAACACTCTTTCATCTGCTTCAGCCAAGACAAATTCATCAGGGGAATATTCCCATTGGTAGCGTTGTCCATTAAAATGCAAGCTGGGAGGGGCTACAACATATCCGCCCTCTCCCCTGACATCAACACCGGATCCATCCCTAAAGATATCCCTGTCACAGGAAACTTCCTTGGATGAATGGTAAAATATATGATAACCACCGCCGCCGGTAATAGCCATCCAGGTACTGTCTTGAAGGCTTCCATGCTCTTTCTCCCATGACCTTAATGTTTCCCGGCCATCTATCCCTTTTTCTTCTTTCACATCCAGGTCAATGGCAATGATTCCACCTGATCTGCTGCCCGTTGCAATGGCAACATTAGCCCTCGGCCACTTTTTCCACCATTTTTTTATTATCTCGGGATCTGTTGTTGCTTCGATTAATCCCTTTCCGGTGAGCGGTTTTTTAAAGTCACTTGGATTATTACCCCAGGCGCACACGGGGAACACCGCAAGTCCCATTTTGGCGTAGGCCAGTGCATATTTATCCATATTATAATTTTTAGACAATCTGTGTGTCCCCCTTTGCAATCATTACCTCTTACAGTCCTTTTCCGCACCTTTGCAAAACACTACAGGTAACCAGTGGTCCTGTTTGTATTGTCTAAAAGACTTTACTATAGGCATGTCCAGACCACCACCATCCAACAGATAGACCAAAAACTGTGCAGGTTCCTTATGTATTAACTCTTCCGTATTTAATTCATTCATAATATCAATAGCTTCTTGTGACCAACCAACCCAGAAAACAACATGGTCACACATCGGTGACAGAATGTCGTAATTTCCACGGTAATCGTACCCAATCTCATCCATAAACCGCTCCAGCTCCACATATGACACGTGATTATTCTTCCAGATATATTCCTTGATTTTCTGTTTCACTTCTTCTCTGTTCATTATTTGGTCCGCCTTTCCTGAAATTTATTTCTTCTTTTATGCACACCTTTGTGATTTCACTGGCGCTGTCATCCTCTAACATTGCCTGCAGCTCCTGGTCTGTACTGGTTGACAATATTGTAATCAGCAGCTCCTTAACCTTTCCCATCCTATTTGCCTCTTTTTCTTTGTTTTCTTCTATCAGCATATCAATATCATCTAAATCTTCCACGATACGATCCAGATACGTCGAGATACAAACCATAGCTTGCTGCATTGATTCTGTACTCAAAGTATCTGTTTTGCTATTATCTAATTGATTTGATAACCCGACAATTATGTTTGATATTCCGTTGATCTCCGCTGATATTTCAAATATTTCTCTTTTCATAAAGCATCCCTCTCTATCATCAATCATTAATAGTAATAACACCCCGTCCCATCAAATATCCCAGATAAAAGACATATTCTGTTCCCATGCCCACTTTGTTATGTACCGTCCTGTGGCCTAACTTCTGACCACTGTCTTTCACCAAATAAACCAAATGCTCCGGGAACGCCGGGCACTCATCTCTCATACGATACTCTTCAATCGTCTCAGCTACTGCCTGTACTATCTCCTGAGCCTTTTTATGTAAGCGCTCCTCATTCAGCCTACGGACCGCATCCATCAGGATAAAGTATACCGATTCACCATACCTATCACATATGTAGTCTATATCCGGTTCTACTTCGCTGCCTTCGTCGTTAATCGCTTCTCCTTCGTAATTTAAGACCTTTAGGACCCTCTCTATATCTTCATCAGGCATACTCTGATTTACATACAGTGTCTTATCCCTTATGGAAAACAGTATGGCAAAATCTCCATACTGGGCTTTGTATGCCCCGTGTAGCTGCATGATCTGTGCACTTGTCAATTTCCAGGGTGCTATGCGTTTCACAATAATTTCACTCATAATTACAGTTCCTCTCTTTCTTTTTTGCTGGAACTGTGGTATATTGACCTTGTGAATAGTCTTATATATCACAGTTCCTTGCCCCTTGCTCTTAGCCGGCCAGCTTATGCAGGGGCATTTTTCTGTTTCATCTTATCCAACTGCTGCCGTAGCTCCTCCAGCTCCTTCATTGCCTTGTCATAACTCTCCAGCATCTTATAATACTGCTCCTCTGGTACAACAATTCCCTTCTGCATCCTTCGTTCCTCCTTCCTCAGATTCTCCATTCAGGTAATCTTTAAGCCTGTCCATATTAATCAGGTACTTCTTCCCAGACCGCACAAAGACAATCCGGTTCTCCAGACACCATTTTCTAATGCAACTATATGACAGGCCCGTCTCATCGGCAGCCTGCTGTATCGTCAGCATCCGTGGTACAGTTCCCATATGTCACACCTCTTTTCCATAAAATTCTTTATATGGCCTGTCGTCAATCTCATAGATATGCAAATCTTCGATACATCTCATATAAGCCATCAGGAAGAAACTAATCTCCGTATTTTGATAGTCCCACAGGAGATGCGCGGCCTCCATTTCCGTTCCAATAGGCTTGTCCATACCCACCTTCTCTAACGCATGAAGTGTGAAATAATAGTCTTTCATTTCATACCTATCCCCATCGTATTCCTTGCTGATCGGGAACATCTGCTGAAGATGTTTTGGAGTTATCATTCCGATGGACTGCATGATGGCAGAAAGTTCCGCATATCTTGAGGTGATTCCCTGAATACCTGGTCTTCTCTTTCTCCGTAGATATTCTGCTCCATACAATTTAACTCCCAGAAATACATACTGTTTTACCTTGTCTTCCGGCCATGTGTTAATGGTATCCACCTGATTTTTCTGGATAAAACGCTGATATGCGGCGGAATAAATGGTGTTTTTCTCGGAAATAATCTCATTTTTCTCCGGAACAATTGCCTTTTCTTCCGAAATTAATCCCTCTTCTATCTCAATTTCATCAACAATTTCCCGGATAGCCTTTATTAGCCTATAATTTCTGACATAAAACACCTTGTCATCCAGCCATTTTTTCAGTCTTAGATAAACCCTCCAATAAAAATGTCGGGCATGAAGTTCTTCTTTTATAAGTTCTTCTATCATGAATTTACCCTCAGTATCCGTTCCACTTACTTCCTTCAGCAGTTCCTTGAGTCTTTCTTTCGATAATTCCCTATAGGTATCCAGCATCTGATTCTTTATCCGGGTATGCTCCCTCTGAAGGCATGCATACTGCTCCAAATTGCTATAATCCTCTTCCGCAATGTACGAACGCAGAATATCCTCACATTTGATTATGCCGATAGCATCTACATGGATATGTCCGGGATCCAGCCATGCAATATGTACATGCTTAGAATCTATTAAATCCGCCTCTGCGATACGTTCACAACACATCTTGCCCCATGTCTCCACTTCACTACATCTAAGGATGCTATGCACATCAAACATAGGCTCAGGTATTTCCTGCCTATTCCTGATATGTGATTTCAATTCCTTTTTTGTCTTCTCATCCATTTCTTCTCTCCTCCTATTTGTAAGTAACATTCAGCTTCTTACCGCTTTCAGATGTAATTTCAGTCGGATAACCATGATAGTTAAGCCACTCTTCTACCTTACCGCATACACTTTCCTTATACTGCACGTCTACACCACTATGCCCATTCCTGTTGTACGGGGTATTCACACGCTCATCTGCGGAGATTTCCAGCTTACTGATGATTGCCCCGACAGCCTGAGGATGCGGTTTGCCTGATTTTGAACATATCCCGAATTTCTCCGCTATGGCCGTCTTGTCGTACAGGTGCGCATCTTCCGTCAGCAAGGGAATCCCTGAATCATACCCGGTGCTTTCTTTGTACAGATTATTTACCGCCACTGCTATGAATAAGGGGTCAACCCCGGCATCTGTATATGTATCCTTCAGAATCTTGGCTGCGGTGTTTACCGGAGAGGGAATCTGAACCTTATGTGCAGCCTCCTTCTTTGGCGTTTCATAAGAACCCGTCTTCCTAATGGAAGGTATGACCTCAAATGCCAGCCAGTTCTGGTAGTTGTTAGCCGCCTCGTTATTGGCCTTCATGCCCAGGCGGTAAAACAGGGGTTCGGGTATATAATCGTCTTTCCCCACTTGTGGGGAAAATCCCAACTGTCTGCAAAATTCATTGATTCTTTCCCATTTGACATACGTTTTTCCGTTTTTCTCTTGCGTCCATCCAAACCCTCTTGCTGTATCCTCTGCATTGATTGAGATGCTTCCATCTTCGTTCTCCATTACTCTTACCTGGATACCTGTTTCAGCGTTTTTAAATACTTTTAATTCATTTTTTTTCATGTTTTTCTCCTTTTTCCGTTTCATTTTTGAAACTTTTTAAACAAAAAAAATACTCTGGTATATCCGCACGGCTAATATCCAGTAAGTCACTCCACCTCATAATTTCGTCTTGCGATAACCCAATGCCATTATTCAATTTTAAAGACATGGATCTATCTGTCAGATTATTTGCCGCCGCAAAATTGCTTTGAGAGCGGAACTTTTCAATTATCCGCCCTCTTAGTTTGTTATAGTCGAAGATTATTTTTCCCCGCATCTTCTTTTCTCCTTTCCGTTTCATTTTTGAAACTAGCTGTAGTATACTCCTTCCGGGAACACCCTGTCAATACCATATTTTCAATTTTTAAACTTTTCTTTTCTAAGGTATTGTAATTCTGTTTCATTTTTGATATTATACTTCTAGGAGGTATGATATGGATAAAATAGTTGAAGAATTTAGGATAAGATTCAAAAAAGCTCTTTCCATTAGAAATATGAAGCCCAGTGAGTTATCTGAAATAACCTCAATATCTAAGTCAACCATTAGCCACTATATGTCGGGATACACAAAACCAAAATCTGACAAATTATATGCGATAGCTAAGGCATTGGATGTTAGCGAAACTTGGCTTATGGGATATGATGTCCCTATGGAATATAGTCAAATGATTATCGGTGAAGAAATTCAGCAAATATTATTTCAAATTAGCAAGGAATTACAGATACCATATAACGAATTATTGCATATATTTATTTCACAAAAAAATTTAACGTATCCAGGCATCGAAATCAACAAAGAAACATTAACACAATCTTTTAAAAATTTCTTTAAAGCACAGTCCGTATCTGATAATAAAAAAGCTCAAAACGAAGCATTCTCTCCAGAAATCAGAGCTGCTGCAAGGGGAATGATGGAATTATCACCGGAAGATCAAAAAACTGCAATAGAAATGATTAATTTTCTTTCACGAAAAGGCAAAGAGGCGAAAAAAGATTGAAAATCCCAAAGTATGCTAGATATGACTATTGTAATGCTAAGGCTTGTGAATTTTTAGAAGAATTCAATGTTAAATCTTTTCCCTTGAACCCTTTTTTGATAATAGAAAAAAAGGGTTGGGGATTAACGACTTATTCAGAACTCATGGAGACTTTTAATTGCGATAGAGAAAATGTTATTAAATGCCTTGGCAGTATTGATGGATTCACCATACTTGACCAGGATAACTATACTATAGCCTATAATGATAATGACAATCTTGGAAACCGTATTCGTTTTACAATAATGCATGAAATAGGACACATATATCTAAAGCATTTAATTGATTTTGAGGCAACGCAGTTGTATAGAGGCTCCTTAACAAAATCAGAGAATAAGGTATTAGAAAACGAGGCAAATGCTTTCGCTCGGAACGTTCTTGTTCCCACAGCAATGCTGAATCATCTGAAAAATAAAAGTGCAGAAAATTTAGCTCGAAGATTTGGCATTACGACAGCTGCTGCACAGACAAGACTTGATTTTTACAAAACAGATACACAAGCAAATCAAAATGCTGGCGTATTGAGACGTTTATCTTATGTCTTTTATAAGTTTTATTACAAAAGAGAGTGCAAGAACTGTGGTGCATCGCTGATACAAAAAACAGGAAAATATTGTCCTATATGCGGGGAAAAAAATTTACAATGGGGAGATGGAAATATGATTTATCCTAAAATCGAAGCACACACTAACGGAAAAGTAAAACGATGTCCAGTTTGTGATAATGAAGAGACAGGTTTTAATGGGGATTATTGTCACATTTGTGGGACCCCTCTTGTTAATCACTGTACAAATGGGTATGAATGCGAATATTTTGAAGAAAGGATGTTACCTACTAATGCAAGGCACTGCCCTTTATGCGGTTCCAAAAGTACCTTCTTATCCAGGGGAACCTTAAAGGTATGGAATTATGAAAAAATTCATGGCTTTATAAATATTCCTGATGGAATTGATGAAGATTTACCATTTAACATCAACAATACTATTGATGAAAATGTACCTTTCAATTAATCCGCTTCGGCGCTTTAATAAAATTCATAAAAGAATGGGGGATTTATATGAAAAAGAAAATGCTTATATTAACTACAGTATTAGTATCTGCAACATTATTTGGCTGCAGTTCCAATGAGCCAAAAGAACTTAAAGATGACAATGAGGCTGTCAATATTTACGATGGCGTTACGCTACCTGAAACTATAGTTGTAAATCCGCAACCCTTATCGGAGACCTCGGCTCCTGACAAAGAGGAGAACTCTTTTGAAACTGCGTATGAACTATATGATGATGGTTCATATAAAGAGGCAGTTAATGAATACGAGAATTTCTTAAAAAAATATCCTGATAGTGTGTTGGTTGATGATTGCTATTTGTATATGGGTTATTGTTATGATCAACTAGAATTATACAATAAAGCTATAAATACACTATCAAAAGTAATAACGGATTATCCTGACACCAATTCTGTTCCAAGGGCATGTTTCAGGATTGCAACAATATATTCCGATCACCTGAATAGCAAGGATTCTTCTTACATATATTATGCCAAATGCATCGAATATGCTGATACCAGCTTTGAAAGTTTAAACGCACTTGACTCTTCAATGTATATGCTTTCTGATTCAGGAATTACGTTTGACACCAGCTCCGTATCTTTCGATGCTGAAACTCAGCTTCAAGAGCAGCTTTCGGGAATAGAAAAAAATAGTAACGCTGCATTAGATGTAATATTGGATATTGCAAAAGAACACTCTTCCCTACTTTTGAAGGTCGATGAAAAAAAAGCCATAAAATATATTTACGATAACTATCCTAATTACTACGATTCCAATGAAAAAATGGAACTGGCTATGTATTATGGAGCGCTATTGGATTATGCGAATTTTGACGAATTAAGGGAATCTCAGATAGGTTTTAAAGCTTTGGAATGCATTAAATATGTATATAGAAAAACAGATACTGTACTGTCGCAAGATACACAACTGCATCTGGAAAAATTGAATAAATTATTCGATGAATACTTACAATACAATTCCCTCGAATAAAAGCAAAAAATAAAAACCGGCCCCTGCGCCAACAGAGACCGGATCACATATCCGAAGATATGCAGTATTAACTTCGCAATTAATATTGTATCATCTCCGGAGCAGCCACGCAAGCGGAACAAAAGTTCGCTGGCTGTTATTTTTATACTCAAAAATCCGGTGATTGCGCCGGCGCAAGAAAGGATGATAGAATATGGCAAGTGTATCAAAAAGAGGTAATTCCTATCGCATAACTGTATCCAACGGTTATCACTCAGACGGCAGTAAGATAGTTGAAACTATGACTTATACTCCGGATCCAGGTATGACCAAACGGCAAATTGAGAAAAAGCTGGAAGAAGTAAAAGTGGATTTTGAAAGAGAAGTGCGCTCCGGCCAGAATGTCAAAGGCAAACGTATGACACTAAAAGAACTGTCAGAACTATATATGGAAGATATGAAGCCCACTGGTGATGAAGATAAGGATTTCATGTCTATTACCACATGGGCCAACTATAAGACCACTCTCCGACTCCGTGTCGTTCCCAGGTTGGGGCATCTGAAGATAGGCAATATCATACAGAAAACATTGAATGACTATGCAAAGGAACTCCGCAAGGATGGTGTTAGGAAGGACGGCAAGCCAGGTGGCCTCTCTGAAACCACCATACACAAAGACTGTTGCCTGGTCAGCTCTATGCTGTCCTACGCCGTGGGAGAAGGCCTACTGGAGATAAACCCTATCCTCTACGCTGGCAAGCAAAAACACTCCAGGAAGCCCCGCAAAGAGTATAAGGTAGACTACTTTACCATTGATCAAACGAAAGCCTTTCTGTGGGCACTGGACAACCCCATCGGCATAAAACACAAAGCTCATGACCGGGTACACAAGAACGGGAAAACTTATCATGTGCCTGAATACCTGCAGGAATGGCAGCTTTCTCTCCAGTGGCGCGCATATTTCTATATGGCCCTTTTTATCGGGGACCGGCGGGGTGAAAACATATCATTTACCTGGGAAGATATTGATTTTGAAACCGGTGAGGTCATGATCAATAAATCGACTGCATATGCCGAACGGCAGATACACCATAAAAACACAAAGACATATCAATCAAGAGTACCTGTAATACCGGACATCGTCGTGAATATACTGAAACAATGGAAATCCGAACAGCAGCGCATGTGCCTGGAGCAGGGATCTCACTGGCAGGGATACCGCGGAAAAGATTTTGACAAGAACTATGTCTTCATCCAGGAGAATGGAAAACAAATGCATCCATCAAGTCCTTATCACATGTTCAAGAAAATCATCCGGATATATAATGAGAATATTGCCACAGATGAGGAACACATGATACCTCCGGATGCCACTCAGCACGATCTCCGGCACACCGCCGCATCCATCCTTATCTCAAACAACATGGACCCCCGATCCGTGGCCGGTGTCCTGGGACATTCCAATCCATCCACCACATTAAACATCTACTCCTATTTCTTTAAAACAAAGAATCAGGAAGCTGCAGATATTATGAAAAACTCTCTTTTTAACGCAAAATAACCCGTAGTAACCAAATAGTAACCAAACTACAAAAACCGTCCGGGGAGGGCGGTTTTTCTCTCCCTTAAAACAACAAAAAACCCTTGAAAATTCAAGGGTTTCCATCGAGCTGCCTAGCGGATTTGAACCGCCGACCTCCGCCTTACCAAGGCGACGCTCTACCAACTGAGCCAAGGCAGCATTCCTTGTGATGTCCTGTGTAGTTCGTCATCACAATTAAGAATTTTAACAAAAGTTGTGTCAAATGTCAAGATATTTTTGAAAACTTTTTTATTTTTTTGTCGTATCCGGTTACTGTTCCCTGTGCGATGTCTGAATTCCGCACCGCACAGGGCATTCCATACCCAATGGCTTTATTTTTTATTTCCGCTGCAATATCCCGCCTGGAAATCCATAACATTCCTGAGTCTCTGTCCCTGCATGTACCGCTTCAGATTCTCAGTGCAGATATTCACCACCTTATCCAGAGTTTCCGGAAGATGATAAAAGCCTGATATATGGGGCGTTATAAACACATTGGGATAATCCCAAAGCCTGTGGTCTGTTGGAAGAGGCTCCGGCTTTGTCACATCCAAGGCCACGCCGGCCAGACGTCCTTCATCCAGCACCTCACAGAGTTCCTCTGTACAGACTGCATCGCCGCGTCCCCCGTTCAAAAAGAACGCACCCGGTTTCATGAGATGAAACATCTCTTTGTTGAACAGACCTCTTGTCTCTGATGTACTTGGCAAAAAGGAAACCACCACATCCGCATGGGGAAGCAGTTCTCTGCAGTCCTTCATCAGATGGGGCTCATCAATATACTCCGGACAATTTCCGGGATTCTTCTTAACACCGATCACATAAGCCCCCAGGGCATGTGCCATTTTAGCGAAATGGCGGCCGATATCTCCCATTCCAAAGATAAGCACCGTGGAATCCGCAATGGATGTCACAGTTCCGTGTTCGTCCCAGATGTGCTTGTTCTGGCTGTCACGATAGAGATGCAGTTTCTTCTGCATGGCCAGCAGCATGGCAAACATATGCTCTGATACTGTTTTTCCGTAAGCTCCGTTGGATGTTGTGACAACTGTATTCTTATCCAGAATACCCTCTCCTGCATAGGCATCAGCTCCCGCAGAATTTAGCTGCAGCCACTCCAGTTTTTTGGAAGCCCCTATTTTATCTGCAGGGACATTCCCCAGAATGATATCTGCTTCCTGCACCTGCTCCCTGCTCACCTCTTTGATGGAGGAATACACAAAACGGTTTCCCGGTGCCGCCTCCTCCAAAAGTTCTCTATGTTCTTCTCTCACAGGTATTACTACCAGAATTGTTCTTTCCTTCATGTTGCTACCTCCCGTCTTTTCAGCTGTAACACTTTACTTCCCTCTATTTTAACAGGGCAGAGGATTTTCGTCAATCAGATGGAGTGTGGTATTGCCGATTCTATGGTTTTCCACAGAGTGTACCTTGACCCGTACGCCCAAAAATTCGCACTCGAACCGCTCACCGTTCTTCGGTACCCTTCCGATAATGCTGCAGATAAATCCGTTGAAGGTGTCGTAAGTATCCGTAGGAAGGTGGATCCCTAAGGCTTCGGCAACGTCATCCAAGGGTGCGCAGCCCTGTATCTTCCACTCTTTCTCACCGATTTTCTCAATTTCCTTCGGCCGCAGCGGCTCCTCCGCTTCATAAAGCTCTCCCACAAGGGCTTCCATCAGGTCGTGGAGCGTAGCAATCCCTGAAACACCGCCGTATTCATCAACCAGTACAGCAAAATATGTCCTGTTCTTTTTCATATTGGCAAAGAGCACATCTGCTTTCATTCCATCCGGCACAAACCATGCCTTATCTACAGCCTGCTCCATGACAGCCTCGCGTGACCTGTCCTTCATGCGGAAATAGTCCCTGGTATCCAGGATTCCCACAATATCGTCACAGCTCTCACCGCACACGGGATAAAAAGAATGACGGCTGCGGCATATTGTGTCCTCCCATTCCTGCATATCATCTTCCAGATACAACGCATCTACATCAATTCGGTGGGTACAGATCTGCTCCGCATCCATATCGTCAAAATCAAAAATATTCTGGATCATCTCATTTTCCTGGGCATCAATGGTTCCTTGGGCGTTTCCTTCCATGAGAAGCATGCGGATTTCCTCCTCGGAAACCTTCTCCTCCTCTTCCTCCGGATTGATCCCCATAAGTTTCAAGATCAGGTTTGTGGAGACTGTCAGCAGAAATACCAGGGGTGCAAATGCTCTGGACACTGTATAGAGCATACCCGACATGGACAGCGCCATGGAATCGGCCTTTTTCATGGCAATCCTTTTTGGTACCAGCTCACCAAATACCAGATTGAAATAAGCCAGTATCAGTGTGATCAGAAATACCGCTATGGATTTCAGCACTGATTCCGGAATGGACACCCCTGCTGCTATCAGCTTACCTACTAACGGCCCGGCAAAATTTTCCGCAGCAAACGCACTTCCCAGCAGTCCTGCCAGTGTAATGGCAACCTGAATGGTGGCCAAAAACCTGGCAGGCTGTTCTGTCAGGGCGGACAGCTTCACAGCCCTTTTATCGCCATCTGTTGTCAGCTTGCGCAGCCGTGTCTCATTCATGGAGATCACCGCGATCTCCGCACTGGCAAATGTAGCATTCAAAAAAATCAAAATAACCTGTAAAAGTATTGCTCCTATCATAACTCATATACCTCCTAAAATCGTACTATGGAATATTCCCTCATAAATTCGGGGTTTAAAAAAACACAAAAAGGCACAGCCTGTATCCGGATTCCTCCGTATACAGACCACGCCTTACCTATCCATAATACGACATGGGGCAGCTAATCTGCTATATGCACTATCACTATCGTCGCTATCCTCCATGTGCGCGATCACATCCTTTCACCTTATTGTGTATTAAGATACCACCAAAATGAGCGCCTGTCAATACTGTTATTTTTTTAACATTATGTGGCTGCTTACTATTCAGCCTTTCGGCTATATAACAACAAAAATATGCACACAGACTGCAAAAGTCCTATGTCAAACCGCCTTCGGCAGTCCTTCTACTCTAAGAATTCTCTGATCTTCCCCCTGATCCTCTGCAGGGCATTGTCAATGGATTTGGGACTTTTCTCCATGGCCTCCGCGATCTGGGTATACGTCATTCCCTCCAGATAAGAGTCCAGCACCTGGGTTTCAAAGGAACTCAGATGCTGCCTGATTTTCTCCTGCATGACATTCACATTCTCCCGGTCTATGACAATAGCCTCAGGGTCCTGCTGCTCAAAAGCCAGGCTGTCCAGAATAGGACTCTCCTCCTCACTCAGAGATATATAGGAGTTCAACGGCTTGTTTTTAAGCCTTCCGGACATCTCTATGGCTTTATAAAGCTGACGCTCCACACACAGATTGGCAAAGGTGGAAAAGACAGCACTTTTCCCCGGCTGATAATCTCTCAAAGCCTTGAACAGGCCGATCATGCCCTCCTGGATCAAATCTTCCCGTTCTCCGCCCACGATAAACATGGCATGCGCTTTCTTCAGCACCATCCCCTTGTACTTTTCCATGAGATAGTCCTCCAGCTCCTGCTCACCGTCTCTCAGCCGCTCTATTAATTCTTCGTCCGTAAATTGTTCGTAATTTTCCATATCTTATCCCAAAAGCCGCTGTCTCACAATTTCATAGGCCAATACTCCCGCAGCAACGGAAGCATTTAAGGAATCAATATCCCCTTTCATAGGAATGGATGCCACAAAGTCACACTTCTCTTTTACCACCCGGGATACGCCTTCCCCTTCATTTCCGATCACAAGACCCATGGGTCCCTTCAGATCAAGCTGATACATGCTGGTACCGCCCATATCTGCGCATACAAACCACAGCCCCTCTTTTTTCAGTTCCTCTATGGTCCTGGCAATATTTGTCACTCTGGCCACAGGTGTATAGTTCAGGGCGCCGGCAGAAGTGCGGGCCACGGTGGCTGTAAGGCCCACTGCCCTGTTCTTCGGTATGATAACCCCGTGGGCACCTGCCAGATTGGCAGTACGGATGATCGCTCCCAGGTTGTGAGGGTCCTCAATGTTGTCAAGGATCACTACAAAGGGAGCCTCTCCCTTCTCTCTTGCCTTATTCAGAATGTCTTCCACCTCAGCATAGTCATAAGCTGCCGTCACGGCAATGACACCCTGGTGCTTTCCTGTCTCAGACATCTGGTCCAAACGTTCCTTTTTTACAAACCGAACCATAGTATCGTGTTTTTTCGCTTCTCTCAAAATGGTACGGACCGGACCGTCTTCACATCTCTCCAGCACGAACAATTTGTCCACCACGCGACCTGACCGGAATGCCTCCAGCACCGCATTGCGGCCTTCTACTTTACTCTCCTGGAATTTCTCTTCCATCTGTTTCTCCCTCTTCCAAACCTATTTTTATCAGCTCCAGCATACGTTCCCACTGTTCCGTGAGATACAGGTATCCCATGAGCGCCTCAAAACCGGTTGCTCTTCTGTAGTCTGACATGCTGGCATTTTTCGCCATAGTATAAGATTTTGCGTTTCTGCCCCGCTTGTACACGGCTGCCTCCTCCTCTGTGAGGTGGGGTTTCAGCTTCTCTATCATGGATGACTGGGCAGATGCCTTTACAAGCCTGCTGGCGCGGTTATGCAGCTTATTTACCTGCGTATTGCCCTTTTCCACCAGAATGGTACGGATGACCAGCTCGTAGATGGCATCTCCCATATAAGCCAAAGTCAGAGGAGAATACGTGCGGATATCCGTATCCTCCAGGCCAAACATATCTTTTAACTTTTTTAAGCTCTCTTCCATTGTACACCTTCTCTTGTGTCTTTCAAAATGATGCCCATGGAGGCCAGTTGGTCACGGATCTCGTCTGCACGCGCAAAATCCTTTGCCTTTCTGGCAGCCTGGCGCTCTTCGATCAGGCTTTCTATCACAGAGTCAAGGACCTCTTCCTTTTTATTCACCATCAGCCCAAGCACATCACACAGGCCTGTGATCTTATCAAAGAGCAGTTCCGCAAATGCTTTGGTGCTGCTGCCGTCCACCTGAGTATTGGTGAATTTTACAAGCTCAAAAACGGCTGCGATGGCATCTGCCGTATTGAAATCATCCTCCATGGACTCCTCATACTTCTTCACAAGCCCTTCGATCTCCGGAAGCATTGCTTTCTCTGACTGGGAAAGCTCCTCACCCTGGGCACTTTCAAGGAGATGTTTTAGCTGGTCCACACAGGTCACAATACGGTCCAGTGCATTCTTGGATGCCTCCATCAGCTCTGCACTGAAGTTGAGGGGACTTCTGTAATGGGCGTTCAGCATGAAAAAGCGCAGAACCTGCAGGTCATATTTCTCGCCGATCTCACGGACAGTAAAGAAATTCCCCAGAGATTTTGACATTTTTCTATTATCAATATTCAGGAACGCATTGTGCATCCAGTATTTTGCAAAAATTTTTCCATTGCAGCACTCAGACTGGGCGATCTCATTCTCATGATGGGGAAATACCAGATCCTCGCCGCCTGCATGGATGTCAATCTCCTCACCCAGGTATTTTTTTGACATGACAGAGCACTCAATATGCCAGCCCGGCCTTCCTTCGCTCCAGGGTGATACCCAGTAAGGCTCCCCTTCCTTTTTCGGCTTCCACAGAACAAAATCCAGAGGATCTTCCTTCTGGTCCTCTCCTGATACCTGGATGGAACGAAATCCTGACTGCAGGTCATCCAGATTCTTGTGGGACAGCTTACCGTACTCCTTGAAATTCTTAACTCTGAAATATACCGTACCATTCACCGCATAGGCAAAACCCTTGTCAATGAGAGTCTGGATCATTTGGATCATACCATCAATTTCCTGGGTTGCCAGGGGATGTGTGGTGGCGGGCTTTACATTCATATCAGCCATATCTTTTTTACATTCCTTGATATAGCGCTCAGAAATCTCCTCTGCGGGAACCCCTTCCTCGATGGCTTTTGCAATGATCTTATCATCCACATCTGTGAAATTGGATACGTAATTTACCTCATATCCTTTATACTCCATATATCTTCTGACAGTGTCAAATACGATCATAGGCCTTGCATTTCCTATATGGATAAAATTGTATACGGTTGGTCCGCACACATACATTTTTACTTTTCCTTCCTCTAAGGGAATAAAATCTTCTTTCCTCTTTGTCAGTGTATTGTAAATCTTCATGTCTCTACTCCTTTTCTTCTATCAATTCCTGAAATGCGTATTCCAGCTTCTGCAGCTTTGATTTCAGATTTTCATTCTCACTCTGTAGTTTCCTGATATCCTCCAAAACTGGGTCCGGAAGATGGATCTGGTCCATATCACTTCTTGGCACCTTCTGATTCTCCCGCTTCACAATACGCCCGGGTACGCCAACCACAGTACAGTTGGGCGGTATCTCCTCCAGCACCACGCTTCCCGCACCGATTTTTGAATTCTCTCCTATGGTAAAGGAACCGAGTATTTTCGCACCGGCACTTACCATCACATTGTCCTTCAGGGTAGGGTGGCGCTTGCCAGTCTCTTTGCCTGTGCCGCCCAAAGTCACTCCCTGGTAAAGAGTCACATTATTGCCTATGACTGTAGTCTCTCCAATGATAACACCGGTACCATGGTCAATAAACAGTCCCTTTCCTATTTTTGCCCCAGGATGGATTTCAATACCTGTTTTTCTGGCTGCCCTCTGGGAAATCCATCTGGCAAGGAAATAATGGCCGTTTTCATAGAGCCTGTGAGCCCTTCTATATTGGATCATGACACGGAAGCTGGGATACAGAAGGACTTCCAGCGGCGTCTTGATCGCCGGGTCTCTTTCCTGGATAACCTGAAATTCTTCTCTTATATGTTTGACAAATCCCATGGTCTGTTTCCTTTCTATAATAAAAAACGTCTCTATATGACTGTTCCTGCCATATAGAGACGAAGATATCACTCCGCGGTTCCACTCTACTTGAGGACGGTCTGTCCCCCGCTCATACCTTTAACGCAGGTCTGCGGACCTTCCTGTCAGACAGGCAGGTCAGCTCCCGGACGCACTTTCACCTTTTCCTTTTCGGACAGCTCTCAGCCGGTGACTGTCCTTCTCTGTAAAAATTCCCAGGCTACTCTTTCCATTCACAGCTTTTTCCATATCTGTCTTTAGTTTATGCATAAATGGCCTGTTTGTCAATGGATTTTTCACCTGCTGATGCAAAAACCGTCTTTATCCGACTTTTTCACCCGGTACATGGCCGTATCCGCAGCCCGATAAAGCTGTGGGAATGTTGCCCCGTCCCTGGGGCTTATGGCAACGCCAATGCTGGCGGATACCGGTTTTCCCACACCCTCCACCTGAATGTTTCTTATCTCCTCTAATATCATATCAGCTTTCTTTTTCGCCAGTTCTGAATCCACCTTACCCTGCAGGAACACTGCAAATTCATCTCCGCCCATGCGCACCACCAGGTCATCCGAGCGGAAGGTTTTGTTTAAAACCTCACCGACTTTTCTCAGGACAATATCTCCCACCTCATGTCCCCATTTATCATTGATGCTTTTAAAATCATCAAGGTCGATCATAAAAAGCACACCTGCCGTATTTTCTTTTAAGCTCTGGGATATCTTCCCTACCGCGGACTTATTATAAGTGTTGGTTAGCACGTCCCTCTCGCTGATCTCTACCAATCTCTGTTCTCTTTGCTTGATATCCGTTATATCCTGAAGCTTGCCCACCACCACGCTGTCTTTGGCTTTTCCATTAAAGATAGCCTTCAGATGGCAGGAATACCAATAATACCGGCCTTCTTTTCCCTTTACCCTGAGCTGTATGCTTCTGGTATCCAGAGAATGGGGCATTTCTTTTAAAGTGTTGTACACCATCTCCCTGTCGTCAGGATGTATGAGTCCCTTATCGATCGTATGGGAAAATTTTTCAAAACGAAGAGTATCCAGTCCCAGCATACTCCTGGCGTTGTTGGTGAACTCCAATACATCCTGTCCGCAGAAATACTCGAACAGTGCAGTGTCGGAGAACTGGGCAAGAGCCGCAAAGCGCTTCTGTTCCAGCACACGCTCTCTCTGCTGTCTTCTGAGCACCGCAAAGCCCGCACAGACCGCAGCCATGGTGAGAATTATGAGAAGCATTCCCGTAAGAAGTACGTTTCGGTAGACAGCGCGGGAGCTGACCAACACATCCTCCTCGCTGACAAAATTGACAATGTACCAGCCATTGTAATCCATTTTTTCCACAGACACATAAAAATGCAGCCCGTCCAGCAAAATCTTGTCTGCAATTTCCGTATTTTTGCTGTTTTCCAGCATATCTCTGACTTTTTTTCATCTTCGGAGGAAATCCCTCTTTCCTCCAGGATTCCAAAGAGACTGCTGTCCGTGGTAAAATCAGGAATCCTGGAATAGGCGATCTCGCCGTCTCTTGTTGCTATGAATGTTCTGACTTTCTTATACATTTTGCTTTCCTGCGTCACGGAAGTAAGGATAGTAGCCGGGATTTCCGTCTGCAGTATCCCGGTGACCCGCCCGCCCTGTGACACGGGAATTCCCACCGCAAAGTAATATTTCCCCTTCTCATCCACACAAAAATGGTCGGATACGGTGGAACCCTTTTGAAGGAGCTGCTGATAGACCTTCTGTTCCGTAAACCAGCATTCTCCCTTTTCCAGTTCCTTTCTGATCTCATCCATATCCAGATATTCCAGATGGTATCCCTTATTCTTATCTCCGATACGGTTCAGAAAAGGGGCAAACCATTCCTCTTCGGCTGACAGGCCGTTGGTATCCATCACTGCCGCTATGGCACTCATCGTATTTAAAATATCCGATATTTTCCCGTTGAGCTGCCTTTTCTGATTCTTCGTGTAGGCGGAGAGATTATTTCCGATCAGCGTATCATACTCCTCATTGAGCTTTTTCTGCTGTACGGCAAAAATTGAGGAGACCAGAATAATAAATATGAGACAGCAGGTTCCAAGCACTCCCAGCAGTTTTCCGGTCTTTTCGGGATGTTCCTTCATAGCCATCAGCCCTTTACATTTTCTCTTGCCATCAGCAGATTGGTAAATGCATCTGCAGGCATAGGTCTTGCATAGTAATAGCCCTGTCCGTATTCGCACCCCACAGAGCGCAGAAAGTCTCCCTGCTCTTTTGTCTCGATCCCTTCAGCAATGGTATGCATGCCGAGTTTTTTCGCCATGCGCACCAGGGATGCCAGGATCTCAGGTCCTCTTCCTGAAATACCCTGGTTCTCCAGGAATTTCATATCCATTTTCAGGATATCCACAGGTACATCCTTCAGCATATTCAGAGAAGAATATCCGCTGCCAAAGTCATCCATCAGCACCTGGAATCCATAATTCTGCAGCTCTTTCATGGCAGCCAAAAGCTGCTGTGGATTGTCCGTATAGGCACTTTCCGTAATTTCCAGCCGCATCATTCCCGGTTCCAGCCGGTACCTCTCTGTCAAATCTATAATGCTTCTGCAGAGATTGGGATCATAAAATTCCAGCCTGGAAACATTTACGGACACAGGGACACAGTTCAGGCCCCGGCGTCCCAGTTCCATAATGTTCCTACAGACTTCCTCTCTGATATAGGCGTCCAGTTTAATAATGAACCCATTATGTTCAAAAAACGGGATAAAGAATCCCGGTGACACCATTCCCTTTTCCGGATGGTTCCACCTCACCAGGGCCTCCGCGCTCACCACTTCCCCTGTTTTCAGATCCACAACAGGCTGATAATAAACCTCAAACTGCCTTTGGAGAAGTGCCTCCTCCATGGAATTGGTGAGCTGCTGCTCACTTAAGACCACCTGATGAAGCTCATCATTGTACACCGCGTAAGAGCGGTTTGAATTTCCTTTTACAGTGCGCAGTGCCAGATTAGCTCTGTCGCACATAAGATCCACAGACATGTCTCTGTCCTCTACCGTGTATACACCATAATAGAGATTGATCTTCTGTTCTATCTTCACAGACGCAAGGCTCTTGTCCATCTGCTCCCGCACATACTGCAGCTCCTCTGTGCCGGCGGGCAGGCATACAGCAAAATGGTCCGCCTCCAGTCTGCCGTAGGTTCCTTTATCTTTCAGGCATTTTTGGAGACCCTCGGCGATGAGGAGCAGTATCCTGTCACCCATAAAATTTCCGTACAACTCATTGATCACCTTAAAACGCTCTATGTCAAACTGCACCATATTGTAGGAACCATTTGGATTCTGTCTCAGAAAATCCGCTGTCTTTCTACAGAAGGTAGAACGGTTATAAAGGCCGGTGAGAGCATCGTGCTCCAGCAGATACCTAAGCTCCTCATTTTTCTGTTCTATGAGAAGCTCGTTCTCCCTGCTCTCCGTCACGTCAATATTTACAATGCGGTACACAGGCACGCCATCCTCCTCCTTGTATTTCAGCGCATTCAGGCTGAACCACCTGAGGATCTGGTCCTTTCTTCTCACCTGATGGACCAGAGAAATCCTGTCACTGCTGTCCTGATTTTCCCTGAGCCGCTTAAGTATATATTCCGTATCGCCTCCAACCCATAAAACAGTCAGATCCTTGGTAAACTTTTCCTGGAATTCCTCCCTGTCATAGCCGAACTGACGGCAGAATCCATCATTAAAATATTCCACCTGCACCTTATCTGTCACCTTCCAGACACCGATGCCGCCCGGAACAGAATCGATCAGGGAATTCAATTCATTTCTCGTCTCAAAAAGAGCATTCTCCAGCCTTTTTCGCTCCAGAATATGCTTGACCACTATGTTTTCCACACGTTTTTTTACCACCATAGCCCGGTATGGCTTGTTGATAAAATCATCCGCCCCAAGTATGAGGGCACGCTCCTCAGACTTTTCTTTCTCTGAGGTAGCCATAATCACCGGAATGCCTGAAAGGCTTTCCTCTTCTTTCATGGCTTTCAGGACTTCAAATCCATCCATGCGCGGCATGACAATGTCCAACAGGACAACATCCACCGGCTGGCTGCGCAGGATTTCCATGGCTTCCACTCCGTCTGCAGCCTGGAGAATGCTGTACTCATCATCAAAGATGTTCTCCAGGAGTGCTCTGTTCAATTCTACGTCATCTGCAATCAGCATGGTTTTTTCTCTCTGCATCTATTTATAACCCTTCCTCGTTTTTCTCCTGTCTGTTCCCATATACTACGGACGCTCTGCAGAATTTTTCTATCATGTCCTGCATCTTTTTCACGTCCACGGGCTTTGCCAGAAAACCGTTCATACCGGCCTTTTCAGCGGCCTCCACATCCTCCTGAAACGTATTGGCAGTCATGGCCACAATGGGCACTGAGAGAGAATCCTCCCGTCCCATATGACGAATTGCCCGCGCAGCCTTCAGACCATCCATAACCGGCATTTTTAAGTCCATCAGTATCATTCCATAGGTCTCCGGCCTGCTGTCTGCAAAACACTGGACGGCCTGCTTTCCATCTGCTGCCAGGTCTGTCCGGATTCCCCACATTTTCAAAATTTCTGCTGTTATCTCCGCATTGATCTCGTTATCCTCTGCCAAAAGGACTCTTAAATCCTCCCATCTGCACTCACACCCGGAAGTATCCTCTCTGCAGAGCGTTCCCCTTCTCAAAGGCAGCGTAAAGGAAAACGCAGCGCCTTTGCCCGGACAGCTTTCCACGCTCAGAGTGCCGCCCATAAGTTCTGTCAGGCTTCTGCTGATGGACAGGCCCAGGCCGGTTCCCATCTGGCGGCTCTCTGTTTCTTCTACCTGTTCAAAAGCTTTAAAGATCCTCTCCTGATCCTCCCGGGCAATCCCGATCCCTGTATCTTTTACCAGAAACCGTACCGGCAGAATCCCCTTCTCCTCCGGCTGCACCACTGCTTCCAGAAGAATGCTCCCGCCCTCAGGCGTAAACTTCACGGCATTTGACAGAAGATTCAAAAGGATCTGCTTAATATGCATGCTGTCACCTTCAAAAGCATCCTCCTCGTTCTCCGCGCGGAGGGTAAAATGAATATTTTTTTCCTTTGTCTGCAAGAGAAGGATATCCGTAATCTCCCTCATCATCACGCCCAGGGAGAATGGTTCCTCTGTTATCTTCATCTTGCCGTTTTCTATCTTTGACATATCCAGGATATCGTTGATCAGCGCCAGCAGATAACCGGCAGACACTCTGATCTGTTCCAGTCTGGTCCTGCAGCTGTCAAAGCCCTCCTCTGATCTGAGGCACAGCTCCGTAAGGCCGATGACTGCATTCATAGGCGTTCGGATTTCGTGGCTCATCCTGGAGAGGAAATCAGATTTTGCCCTGTTTGCCCGGTCCGCGGCTCTCAGCGCTTCTTCGAGCACCTGGCGGCTCTCCTCCTCCTTCTTCATCACATCATGCACGTCTCTGGATGTCATCAGGTACATATCCCTCAGCCCTTCAAAGCAGCAGATGCGCAGCTCCTTATACCTTCCCTTATCGGAGAGATAGATAAACTGTACCAGATCCGTATCTTTCTGAAGGCACTGTTCCAGATTTTCAAGACTTATCTTGGAGATCCACGCATCCCGGTCCTGCTCTGCCACATAGTACCCGGCAAACTGTTCCAGGGTTTTGTCATACATTCCCGTAAGGGGAATATCCGGGTATGCCTCCTTATCGGAAAACCTTATGGCATACTGGTTCTTTTTTGCATCTATGATACTCAGATACTCATAATCATGCTCCATGGTAAAATCATAGATAGCCTGAAGACGAATATTGTCCAGCTCCGCATTTTTTTCTTTTGTGATGTCTTCCGTGATTCCTATGTAGGAAATCTGGCCTTCCCCTGTGCCATGCTCTACCGCAGACAAAAAAGATCTGCACCAGATTCCTGTCTTCCGGCTTCTGAATACACAGGCGGCAGTCTTTTCCCCCTCATAGATCTGTCGGAACATTTTCCGATAGTCCTGTGCAAACTCTTCCTCCACATGTTCCTCAATGAAGCTTTCCGGCATATGAGCATACTCTTTTCTGCATCTGAAATACCGGCATGTGCGCTCAGAATTTATCAGTATCCTCTTCTCCGGATAATAATAGAAATCATAGAAGGCTGTATTCTCCAGGGAAAACCGCAGAAGCTCCCGGCTGGCCTCCACCTGCCTTTTAAGGTTCACATTCCGCAGTTCTGTCTCCTTCCGCTTGTGAATGTCAATAAACACACTTTGAAAGACCAGATCCCCGTCTATATCATGGAGCAGCTCCGCATTGCCAACGATCCAGCATTTATCCCCATTCTTTTTGAGCAGTCTGTATTCATACCCTTTCCGGTCTCCGGCTTTTTTGAGGGTAGAAAATTCCTCTATCACCCGTTCCCTGTCCTCTTCTGCCACCAGTGCCGGCAGATTCCAGATTTTTTTTGCCTGAAATTCCTCCGGGTCATATCCGAAAATGCGCATGGCCTCATTATTGGCCATCATAAATTCCACGCTCATGTCATCCTTAGCCTTATACTGGACGATACCGCACAGTACAGACTGCAAGAGCCTGTCATACCATTCCTTCTGCCTTTCAATCTCCTGTCTGTGCTCCACCTCATCTGTGATGTCCCGGATGGTGCTGATACAGATTTCCCTTCCGGAATCAGAGACAGCCTTTCTGCCCATATCATTGACCCAGAGATAACTTCCGTCCCTGCGCCGCATGCGGTACTGTACTTCGTATTCCTCTCCTTTTGCAAGGGCTGTTTCCACAACAGCGTCTATATTCGGAGCATCCTGGGGGTGCATACAGTTCATCACTTTGCCGTCTATATCCCTCACGTATTCATCATAAGAGGTATATCCCAGGTAATTGAGAAGCTGGTCATTGATAAAATACAGGGGAAAGCCTTCCTCTATATATCCGCCCATCATCCCTCCCGGTATACTTCGCTTGATCAGATCCATGGAACGGCCGGAAATCTGCTTTTCCATCTCTTTTCTGGACTCCCTGCCGTTGGAATCCGGAAAATAAGAACCCTCTTCCTGATCTGCCGCCGCTACCGACGCATGGATAGAGACTATCTTCCATCCCTCTTCTTCCCTTATGCAAAAGGCTGTGACACGAAGATATATGGAGATTTCCTCCTCCGGCTCCCTGCGTCCTACCTGCATCCGGATCAGAACAGAAGCACACTCATCCAGGTCTCTGCTCTCTATGTATTCATAATTTATATGATAGGGCACGGGGTCCATTTCTATCTCTTCCCTGAGTGCCCTCATGGCTTCCGTCTTGTCTCTTGCAAATTCCTGTTCACCGGTTCCTATCCACTGAATCTCACGGTGCAGATAGACCTCTGTTTTCTCCACACTGCGTTCTACCAGATAGGCATAAAAAAATGCTTTTACCAAACTTTCCGCGAAAGGGTTCTTCATGTATACCTCCCCTGCATCTTCCTGCAGTTCTGATTATCTTTCATTATAGCTCACTGCGCGCCTGCAAACAAGATTTTTCAAGACAAAAGCGGGCGCAAAATCTTAAGATTCTGCACCCGCTGCTTACAAGAGGCTGATTTCTATCTATTTTATCTTAATTTTCAAGGAAGGCTGTTCAAATCATACGTTATCAGCAGATGCCCTGGGCAAGCATTGCTTCTGCAACTTTTTCAAATCCGGCTGCATTGGCGCCAACTACATAGTTGCCCTCACTGCCGTATTTTTTAGCTGCGTCCACCATATTGTGGCAGATGTTGACCATGATACTCTGTAATTTAGCGTCTACTTCTTCAAAGCTCCAGCTGAGACGTTCACTGTTCTGGGACATCTCCAGTGCTGAAGTTGCAACGCCGCCTGCGTTAGCAGCTTTACCCGGTGCAAAGATAACGCCGTTCTCCTGCAGATACTCGGTAGCTTCCAGTGTGGTAGGCATATTGGCACCTTCACATACCGCAATGCATCCATTGGCTGCTAACTGTTTTGCGTCTTCAAGCTGCAGCTCGTTCTGTGTTGCACATGGAAGGGCAATATCCACTTTCACGCTCCATACACCTTTGCCTTCATGATACTCTGCATTTGGTCTGTATTTCTTATACTCTGTCAGACGGGCGCGTTTTACTTCTTTGATCTCTTTTAAGGCTGCCAGGTCGATTCCTTCCGGATCATAGATCCAGCCTGCGGAGTCAGAGCAGGTCACCGGCTTAGCGCCTAACTGGTATGCCTTCTCAATGGCATAAATGGCAACATTTCCCGCACCGGATACTGCAGCGGTCTTGCCGGCAAGCTCTTTGCCGTTTAACTTCAGCAGTTCCTCTGTCAGGTATAAAAGTCCATATCCTGTAGCCTGTGTTCTCACCAGAGAACCGCCATATGTCAGGCCTTTTCCTGTGAGAACTCCCTCATAAGCGTCGCGGATCCTCTTATACTGGCCGAACATAAATCCGATCTCTCTTGCGCCTACACCGATATCACCGGCAGGTACGTCAGTGTCTACACCGATGTGTCTGTACAGCTCTGTCATAAAGCTCTGGCAGAATGCCATAACTTCTCTGTCTGATTTTCCTTTGGGGTCAAAGTCAGAACCGCCTTTGCCGCCGCCGATGGGAAGTCCTGTAAGAGAGTTTTTGAAAATCTGCTCAAATCCCAGGAACTTGATGATTCCAAGGTATACGGACGGATGGAAGCGAAGACCTCCCTTGTACGGTCCGATAGCGCTGTTGAACTGTACGCGGTAACCTTTGTTCACCTGCACATTGCCTTTGTCGTCTACCCATGGTACGCGGAACATGATAATGCGTTCCGGCTCTACCAGACGCTCCAGCAGTGCTTCTTTGCGGTATTTTTCCTCATTTGCTTCAACAACCGGTTTCAGGGACTCCAGGACCTCTCTGACAGCCTGATGAAATTCCGGTTCACCTGGATTTTTCTTAACTACTGATTCAATTACCTCATCTACGTATGACATGACGATCCTCCTATAGTGATATGTGTAAAACTTATGTAGGTTATTATAAAACCTGTTGCCAGATTTTGCAAGTTCTATTTTTCATTCTTGCAGATTTTTTCATAAATTTTACTTTTTTGAGATTTTTTCCAGGAAAAGTGAATCTTTATTTTGTGAAAGTGTCATATACTTCTTTGGTTTAAAGTGTTTTATTTGTAGTGTATTGACAATGGCCAGTCTCTGTCAGATCCTGGTCGTCCATTCAGAGCAGTCCCACACCTTGGAAACCAGGCCGTCATAGAACTCCGGTTCGTGGCATACCATGAGGATCGTACCTTTATATTCCTGCAGGGCACGCTTTAATTCCGCCTTGGCATCCACGTCCAGATGGTTGGTGGGCTCATCCAGGAGCAGCAGGTTGGTCTGCCGGTTCAGGATCTTGCAGAGGCGGACCTTTGCCTGCTCTCCGCCGCTCAAAACACGCACCAGACTCTCAATATGTTTGGTCGTCAGTCCGCATTTTGCCAGAGCTGCCCTCACTTCATACTGGGTGTAGGCAGGAAACTCCTCCCATATCTCCTCAATACAGGTGCGTTTGTTACCCTGAGGCATTTCCTGTTCAAAATATCCGATCTCCAGATAATCTCCCAGATGTACTTTGCCCGACAGCGCGGGGATCAATCCTAAAATGCTCTTCAGCAGAGTGGTCTTGCCGATGCCGTTGGCACCTACAAGGGCTATCTTTTCCCCTCTCTCCACCGTAAGGGTCAGGGGCTTTGAAAGGGGTTCCTCATAGCCTATGACCAGTTCCTTTGTCTCCACCACAAAGCGGCTGGGGGTTCTGGCTGTCAGAAAGTGGAATTCCGGCTTTGGCTTTTCCCTGGCCAGCTCAATGACATCCATCTTGTCCAGCTTCTTCTGTCTGGACATGGCCATATTCCTGGTAGCCACACGGGCTTTATTGCGCGCGACAAAGTCCTTCAGCTCACTGATCTCCTGCTGCTGCCTCTGGTATGCCGCCTCAAGCTGGGCTTTCTTTACTGCATAGACTTCCTGGAAATGGTCATAGTCCCCCACATACCGGTTCAACTGCTGGTTATCCATATGATAGATCAGATTCACCACCTGGTTCAGAAATGGTATGTCATGGGAGATCAGTATGAAGGCATTTTCATAATCCTGCAGATACCGTTTCAGCCATTCTATATGCACCTCATCCAGATAGTTGGTGGGCTCATCCAACAGAAGGATGTCCGGTTTTTCCAGGAGCAGCCTTCCTAAGAGCACCTTGGTCCTCTGGCCGCCGCTCAGATCCGTCACATCCTTGTCAAGGCCGATATCGGAAAGTCCCAGTGCCCTGCCCACTTCCTCCACTTTAGAATCTATAATGTAGAAATCATGCATGGTGAGCATCTCCTGAATGGTGCCCAGTTCCTCCATCATCCGTTCCAGCTCCTCCTCTGATGCCTCTCCCATGCGGTCGCAGATGGAATTCATGTTCTCCTCCATCTCAAAAAGCCAGGCAAATGCGGACTTCAGCACATCACGGATGGTCATTCCCTTTACCAGTGCGGTGTGCTGATCCAGATATCCCACACGGACATTTTTTGCCCACTCGATCTTTCCCTCATCCGGCATCAGTTTATTGGTGATAATATTCATGAAAGTGGATTTTCCCTCGCCGTTGGCACCCACAAGACCGATATGCTCGCCCTTTAAAAGGCGGAAAGATACATCCTGAAAAATAGCCCTGTCACCGAAGCCGTGGGACAAATGTTCTACGTTTAATATACTCATTGTTTCCTGATCCTCTCCTGTTGTTTATTACTGTCTCTGGCAGCACCCGCCGCAGCCTCCGCCTGTGCGGTCATCCACCATAAGATCCCTGGCATCTGTAAGCGCGCAGACAGCCTGAGCGGAAATCCCCTCACCTGTGCCGGTAAAGCCAAGCCCTTCCTCTGTGGTTGCTTTGATATTGACCTGGTTTTCCTCCAAATGCAGGACCTCTGCTACATTTTTTACCATATGCTCAATGTGGGGCATCATTTTGGGTTTCTGCGCAATAATGGTGGCGTCAATATTGTTGACGACATACATATTTTCTTCCAGAAGGGTGCCCACATGCGCAAGCAGCTTCATACTTGAAATCCCCTTATATTCCGGATCTGTGTCCGGGAAATGTCTTCCGATATCGCCAAGCGCTGCTGCCCCCAAAAGCGCATCCATAATGGCATGCAGAAGCACATCCGCGTCGGAATGTCCCAGAAGGCCTTTCTCCCAGGGGATATTCACTCCCCCCAGTATCAGATCCCTTCCCTCCACCAGTTTGTGTACATCATAACCCATACCTACACGTATCATGATAGGTCTCCTTTCCTGCCGTGGTTTTATCTATTCTGCGGACTGCCCGCCGGATTCATCCGCGGTTCTCCGCTTTCTCAATCTTCATTTTCGGCCATACGCAAAGTATAACAGATAAGCCCTCCGCATGACAAGGCCGTCCTGTGCACATCAATCCGAAACTTTAACAAGCAAAACTGTCATTGACATCTAAAAAGCAGAACACCACGTTCAAATGATGTTCTGCCCTTTTAACATTTCTTTGTCAGTTGTACAAACTTATTGCATTGTTATTTCTGTCACTTCATATCCAGCATCCACAACAGCCTTTTTCAGCGCATCTTCAGATACACCATCCACTGCTTCCACATATGCTGCCTTGTCATCCAGGCTTACGTCTGTCTTTTTTACACCCTCCACGGCATTCAGCGCTTTTGTCACTGCTGCCTGGCAGTGGGGGCACATCATTCCTTCAATCTTCATTGTGATCATTTTTATTTCCTCCTTATTTTCCGGCAGTGTTCTGCCTTGTTTTACAGTACCTTCAGTTTCTATCTGTTCCTTTGCCGCAGGCTTCTTCAGTACGTGAAAGAAGCGAAGCCGCAGGGCATTGGTCACAACAAAAAAGCTGCTGAGACTCATGGCTGCCGCGCCGAACATAGGGCTTAGCTTTAAGCCGAACATGGGGTACAGAAGCCCCGCCGCCAGGGGAATTCCACAGGCGTTATAGAAAAATGCCCAGAACAGATTCTGTTTAATATTGCGGATGACCGCTTTGCTCAGGCCTACTGCTGTGACTACATCCAGAAGGTCACTCTTCATCAGCACGATATCCGCACTCTCAATAGCCACATCCGTACCTGCACCAATGGCGATCCCCACATCGGCTCTGGCAAGAGCAGGCGCATCGTTGATGCCGTCGCCTACCATAGCGACAGTTCTTCCGCCCTCCTGCAACTTTGCCACTTCCCGCTCCTTGTCCTGAGGCAGCACCTCAGCAATGACGGTATCTATATCCAACTGCCTTTTGATCGCCTCGGCAGTTCTTCTGTTGTCACCTGTGAGCATGATGACTTCTATGCCCAGCTTCTTCATTTCCCGAATGGCCTGGGCGCTTGTATCCTTCACCACATCGGCTGCGGCTATGATGCCCAGGATTTCCTTCTCATCAAAGAACAGAAGCGGGGTCTTACCCTCCATGGCCAGACGCTCCATATCCTGTCTCTGTTTTTCTGCGGCAATCCCTTTTTCCTCCGCAAACTTCTGACTTCCCGCAAAGTACAGTTTTCCGTTTATTCGGGCCTGCACGCCGCGTCCCGGCACAGCAAGGAAATCCTCTGCTTTGTCAGCTCTTATCCCCTCTGCCTTTGCCCTCTCCAGAATTGCCTCTGCCAGAGGATGTTCACTTTTCTCCTCCAGGGAAGCCGCCACTGTGAGCAGTTCTGTTTCCGTCCGCTTTCCCGGAAGGATATCTGTCACCTGCGGTTTTCCCTGGGTGATCGTACCTGTCTTATCAAGCACAACACTCTTTATATTATGTGTGATCTCCAGGGCTTCCCCTGACTTGATGAGGATTCCGTTCTCCGCGCCTTTTCCGGTTCCCACCATGATGGCTACTGGAGTTGCAAGTCCCAGTGCACAGGGACAGGAGATGACCAGCACCGCAATGGCGCAGGAGAGCGCAAATTCAAAAGCCGCTCCCGCTATGATCCAGGCCACTGCCGTAATCAGAGCGATCCCCATGACTACCGGCACGAAAATACCTGCTATCTTATCTGCGATCTTGGCAATGGGTGCCTTGCTGGAACTGGCTTCCTCCACCAGGCGGATGATCTGGGAAAAGGTGGTGTCCTCCCCAACTTTTGTTCCCCGGAAACGGATAAATCCCGCCTTATTCATGGTAGCCGCGATCACGGTATCTCCTACTGTCTTCTCCACAGGAATGCTCTCCCCTGTGATGGCGGCCTCATCCACACTGGTGCTTCCCTCGATGATAATACCGTCTGCAGGAATACTGCTTCCCGGTTTTACAACAAAGATATCACCTTCCACAGCCTCCTCCGCCGGAATCTCTATCTGGCGGCCGTCCCGCTCTACCACAGCAGTTTTAGGTGCCATATCCATCAGTTTTCTGATGGCCTCGCTGGTTTTCCCCTTGGAACGTGCCTCCAGATATTTTCCCACATTGATAAATGCCAATATCATCACAGCAGACTCAAAGTACAGATCATGTCTGTACTGGTCCACCAGTGCTGTATCCTGTACACCAAGTCCATAACCTATGCGGTAAATGGCAAAAATGCCGTAAACAAGGGAAGCCGCAGAACCAATGGCGATCAGCGTATCCATATTGGGTGCTCCGTGCATCAGGGTAGAAAATCCCTTTGTATAATATGCCCGGTTCACGATCACCACCGGAAGGCAGAGCAGGAACTGAGTCATAGCAAACCCCACCCCGTTCTCCGGTCCGCTTAAAAACCCCGGAAGAGGCAGTCCTGCCATATGTCCCATGGACACATACATCAGCGGAATCAGGAACAGAAAAGATAGGATCATCCGGTTCTTCATCTCATGCATATGTTTTTCCACCGGGGACTCTCCCGCCTTTGCCGCCTCTGTACGGGAGGTTTGTGCTTTTGGAACAGCTTTACCGGCTCCTGCCTTTTCCTGCCCGCCTGCGGCTGCAGCGCCGTAGCCTGCCTGTTCCACCGCATTTTCTATCTCCTGTACGGACAGAGCGGACTCATCGAAATCCACCTGCATGCTGTTTGTCAGCAGATTTACGCTGACATCCTTCGTTCCGGGCAGCTTTCTGACACATTTTTCTACCCGGGACGAGCAGGCGGAACAGGTCATGCCTGTCACATCAAATTTCTGCTTCATAATATATTACTCCCTTCTAAGATCAGACGCATTTTATTTCAAAACATCGGATTGGTTCAAGCGGCAGTTCAGCCTTCCATCCTCACCATTACAATATTTTACCCAGCATTGCCACAAGTTCATCCACCTTTTCTTCTCTTTCCTCATCCGTATCCGCATTTCTGATACAATTTTTTAAATGAGCTGTGAGAATCTCCTTATTTGCTTTATTCAAAATGGCTTCCGTTGCCATAAGCTGCTGGGAAATGTCAATACAATACCGGTCTTCCTCCACCATCTTCAAAATCCCGTCAATCTGTCCCCGTGCTGTCTTCAAAAGACGATTGATCTTCCCTCTGTCTGCCTGCATATACAAGACCCCTTTCCAAAATAAAGATCATAATGGTTCCGTACCCTTATGGCTATGGGCAAAAATCCACGCGGAACCGCTTTTTATCACTACACCCCTGGGGGGTATTATCTTTGTTAAAAATACAATAACAAAAAATGGAGTAAAAGTCAACACTTTTACTCCATTTTCCTGTCACCATTTATTTCTCACTTTTTCCGCAAATCCCAGCATGCGGCGAATCTCCAGTTTCCTTCCGTCATCCAAGACTGCCGTGCCGTCAAAATAGCCGAACACCTGATGCTGGTCACTGAGAATGATCCCCGCAGAAGTATACGCTTTGCGATCCAGTATTGGTACGAAGGTTAAATCCAGTCTGTCATCCGATGAGGTAAAATACCAGGGTTCCAAATACTTCTCACGCCCTTCCTTCTCCCCGGGAATATGGAATCTGACCTGTTCAAGCTTATGGGCATGACCGTCATAGAAAAGCATGTTTTCAGATGCCGCGGATGTATCCCCAAACCCGTAACCCAGGTTAAAGCCAAATACCTTTCCGTCTATCAGACCGTGCATGGCACTCCAATACCAGGTATTTTTGTACGTCCAGACGCCCCGTCCCCAATCCAGAAGACCGAAGCTGTCCTCAGGTTCAAAATAATGGCGCTGACCTCTGAATTCTACCACTCCTTTTGCACGCATGCCGATGATCTTCTGATTATAGTAAAACGCTTTTTCCTTCTCAAAAGGTGTGGCGATCACCATGCTGTCCCTGGGTTCTTCATCCAGAATGATTTTCATCCGGATGGGATCATGGCCCTCAAAATCTTTCATCCACGCTCTCAATACACGTCTGCCATTTTCAGCCTGAAAGGAGAAGTAACATTTTTTATCCCGGTATTTTGTCTCTCCATGCACGGAATCCGGCGGCAAATTTGTCTTTCCCATGGGGAAAACCGTCATCGGGCTTACTGTCTGCTCTGTCTTATGATCGAAATCCAGAAAGGAGATACTCATAAGCCCCATATAGCTGTTATCATCCACAGTCAATGCCACTCCGAAATGAGGATTATAGATGAGATAATAATCCCACTCCTTAATCCTGAGAGGATTGGCCCGGATCTTTCCCCTGTCATATCTCTTTACCAGTGACAGGGCATATCCTGCCTGTGCCAGATTTCCCCTTTCATCCAGCAGTTCCCCTGGTTCCAACTTTTTCTGCATGTAAAATCCCCCTTTCACACAGACACCGTGTTCTTATCCTAGTGCTACATCTAAAATCATCATCACCACAAATCCAACGGCAAAACCAATGGTCGCAATGTTGGAATGCTCTCCCTCACTGGCCTCCGGTATCAGCTCTTCCACCACCACATACACCATGGCTCCCGCCGCAAAAGACAGCAGATATGGAAGGACCGGAGTGATATAGGAAGCCAGAAGGATTGTCAGAAACGCCCCAATAGGCTCCACGATCCCCGAAAGGGTTCCCATGACAAAAGCCCGCATCCTTGTATTTCCCTCACTTTTCAGCGGAAGGGAGATGATAGCACCCTCAGGGAAATTCTGGATGGCAATACCGATGGAAAGGGCAAATGCGCCCATCATACTGATATCGGAATTCTTCGCCAGCATACCTGCAAACACCACACCGACGGCCATGCCCTCCGGTATATTATGAAGCGTTACAGCCAGGACCAGCATGGTATTTTTCTTCAGACTGCACTTTTTTCCCTCCGGTTCGCTGCCGCCTAAATGCAGATGGGGAATCAGACGGTCCATCAGAAGCAAAAAGAACACTCCAAGTCCAAAACCCACTGCGGCCGGGATAAAGGCCAGTTTTCCCATGTTCTCTGACATATCCATGGATGGGATGAGCAGCGACCACACGGAAGCGGCTATCATAACACCTGACGCAAATCCCAAAAGCATTTTCTGCACCAAAGGCTTGATCTCATTTTTCAGGAAAAACACACAGGCTGCCCCCAGTGTAGTTCCCGCAAAGGGAATTAAAATCCCCAGAAATGTATTCATACTTAATCACCTGCTTTTCTCTGTTTATTTATAAATCTATAACTATTCAGTGCCCTCACTGTCACGAGCAAAATTCCTCGTAAACTGAAAACAATGAACTTTTTTTATGAGGTTAAAAATATTGTAGCATAACCTGAAGCAATTTGCACTAATTTTGTTAAGTTTTCTATTAGTTAAAAGTAACCATAAAATCGCCCCATATACTGCCAGGTATTTTCCGAGGATCGCAGGACAATACTCGTGGTGGGTCCGGAATTTCATTTTGATACAATAAAAAACCCTGCAAAACAGACAGCCCTACGACTGTACTCTTTTACAGGGTCTATATATAACTGAATTACTGAGATCTCTCTGAATTATTGAGCCAGTATTTTTCCCAGTTTTCTGCAGGCTTCTCTTTCTTCTTCTCCGGGTTCTTCATTGCAGATCACACCGCCGCTTACCAGTTCTGCGCCGTCTTTTCTGCATGTATCCTCCCAGGAACGCATCCATTCACCGTCACCCCAGCCGTAAGAGCCAAAGAGGGCAATTCTTCTGCCTTTCAATTTCGGCTCACATTCAGCAAACAACGGCTGGAATTCTGTTTCCTCCAGCTCCTCATCTCCCATGGAAGGGCATCCGAATGCCACTGCGTCAAACTCATCCATCTTAGCCGGGCTGAAGGTTTCCGGGGTAAAAGAAGATGCCTCCGCCCCCGCACTTTTGGCGCCTTCCAGCACAGCCTCAGCCATCATCTCTGTATTTCCTGTTCCGCTCCAATATACCACCGCTATTTTACTCATGATAAAATCCTCCATATTTATAATGATCATCCTCTGTCAGCGGCTTCTCATGCCGCCACTGCCAGTTTCCAGACGGGTTTTCCCTGCTGCCACAACCGAAGGTAAATTTCCCTGCATTTCCGGAATTTCTCAAACAGCTTCATGGTCTCGCATTCGTTGCAGTACACTTTCCAACATCCTGCACATTTACTGTTTTTTCCTGCGTTTTCAATAAATCCTTTTACATCTCCTAAAGGATATCCCAGAAACAGGCCTATTTCGTGAGGGAAGTTCTCATCCTCCTCAAGCCGCATGCGCAGCCGTCTGATCGCCTGGTCAGTGTCAATATCCACATATCCGTATTCTTTTAAAAATTCTGCCGTACCGGGTCTTGCCAGATCCTCTTTCAGTTTCTGCCTTCTGTACACATAAATCAATGCCGTACCTTCCCGTCTTCTCACTACGGAAAAGGATATCCCCTTTGCCGCAAACTGCTGCGTCAGACTTGTAAGCTGCTCCTCCAGTTCTTCCCAGGACTTGTATGGCATATTAAAAAGATTTGCTGTCTTGATAGATGCCAGTGTGGGTGAACAATGTTCTATCAGATAACGTTCCAGCATAGTTACTCATTCCTTTCCTGCATACTCTTCCAAAACATTGTGCAGGGCAGCAGCACTGCTTGTGTGTACCCTGGCTACCGGGATCTGATTCTTTTTCGCCTCCTGAAGAGCACTCACCACCATTTTATGTGAGACAGTGTTGGTGAACAGGATCATCAAATCCGGGCAGCCCAGCTTTTTTTTCATGGCACCTTTCTCTTTGGCGAAAACCTTGGCCTTACAGCCATGACATTTACAGATATTTTGATACTGACAGACCATTCTCTCATTCCCGCCTACAATGACAATACTCATGGGCAAATTCTCCTTTTTGGGTTAGTTTTAACTAACTTATGTTTTTTATTATAGCGGATGTATCAAGGTACATCCGCTTATTGGGTTATGTATGTGTGTGTGGAGTGATAAGTTGGTTAGCTTTAGCTAACTTATTACATACTATACACAGTTTTTTGGCTTGTGTCAATATATTTTTCAAAAAATATAAGAAGAGAATGTCTGAAGTTACCGTTGGCGGGCTGCTATCCCGGGAGACGTTCCCCCCAAGAGGATGCTGTGAACAGTAACTGTCAGAAAAATTTATAGCTCAAAACACTCCAAATCTTCCGGAACAAATAGATTTCCGCTGTAGTACGCTCTGCCCTCCTCTGTATAAAGGCGTTTTCTGTGGGCCAGATTTCTGTCCTCTGTATGATACAGTACAAGATTGGGCACCTCCAGCTCCCCGGCTGTCACGCAGGCATCCTTTACCGTGCTGTGATGTTTTTCATAGGGTTTAAATACATCTCTCTGTGAATAGAGACAAAAGGCCTCGTGCATGAGCCAGTCACTGCCTTTTATAAATACTTCATCCTTCTCGTTATAAGGCTCGTCTCCCGCACAGGTCAGCCTGACTCCCTCTTTCGTCTTCAGGGTAAATCCGAACTGTTTCGCTTTTGTTGAAAATATGTCAAAAAAGACCGTCTCACAGCCCAGAATTTCCGCCCGTCCTCCATGTTCCACTGTGACGAAACGGATGCGTTCCCCCAGGTGCCTGGTCACTTTCTTCTGAATGGTCATTTCCGTGATGGTGGTGAGGATTTTTTTCAAGTCCTCGTGGCAGTAAATCCGCAGTTCTCCATTATACTTTCCCTGTTCTACTGCAGTGCCTATCATGCGTATCATCCAGACAACACCGAGAAGGTGATCCACATGTTCATGTGTCACAAATATGTCATGTATATCTGTGATTGAAATATCTGCCGCCTTCAGTCTTCCCAGAATTCCGTTTCCCCCTCCTGCATCCACCAGAAAGTGCTGTCCGCCTTCCGTCAAGGCAAAACAGGTATTGTAACATTTTGTCACCGTAGCATGGCCGGTGCCAAGCATAGTAAGTTTCATAAATGGCCTCCCTTTTGTTAAAAACCGTATATCATAAACTATCATAGACATATTTCGGAAAAAAATCAATTTCTTTCTGTGTTTTATCTTCTGTGTTTTATCTCCTGTTCCCTATTTCCTGTCTTTTATGCTGTGTGTCTTGACATTCTGACTTCTATTGTCTATATTAGCCGTAAATACAGATTGGGGGACTACTGCATGAAGATCAAATTACCTGTTACGCTTTACCAGCGTATTCTCGGCATATTGTCGTTTTTGTTCCTGATGGGACAATTTATATGTCTCATACTTCGGTGGGATCACATGCCTGATGAGATTCCCACCCATTTCGGACTGAATGGCCGGGTGGATGCTTATGGTACCAAGGGGAGCGTACTGTTACTGCCTGTCATAAGTATTCTGATCTATCTCCTGATCCTATTTGTAGAAAAATTCCCTGAACTCTGGAATGTCCCCGGACACGTGACACCTGAGAATATGGGATGGATCTATGGAAACGTGAAAAGTATGCTGGCCTCCACAAAGTTAGGCGTCTGTTTTATATTCTTTTATATCAATTACTGTACTGTATTTAGCCGTAATCTGGGTGCCTGGTTCATGCCTGTCTCTCTGCTCTATCTTTCTGGCTCCATGGCTTTCTTTCTCTGGAGGGCAGTACACTTTAAATGATCCTGCGCGCTCTGCCGTGCCACATATAAAAGTACACACATAAAAGTGAAAAGCATACTATAAAGGGCACATAAACGCATTTTCATGCATTCATGTGCCCTTTTTACTTATTTCAGTGTGTCAACAGCAGCTCTCTCAATTGTAAGTCCTTCTTTATACCGTTTGATAAATTTATCATATCCGGCTGCATCTGCCGGGTCCGGAGCGATCTCACTGCCTGTTTCCCCTGCAAATACTTTATTTGTCAGATAATCATCCAGCGTTTCGTTCTCCTCTTTGCGGATCATATAGGATGCCAAAAGGGCAATTCCCCAGGCTCCGCCTTCTCCCGCAGTCTCCATCACAGATACAGGCACATTGATCGCCCCTGCCATAATTTTCTGTCCCACGCCTTTTGTCTTGAACAAACCGCCGTGGCCCAGGATCTTGTCCAGCTTCACACCCTCATCCTTTAACAGAATGTCAAGACCTGTCTTCAACGCGCCCAGGGCAGTGAACAGATGTACCCTCATAAAGTTAGCCAGATTGAATCTGCTCTCCGGCATACGGACAAACAGGGGACGTCCCTCCTCAAATCCGGTGATATGTTCTCCTGAGAAATAATTGTATGCCAGCAGTCCGCCGCAGTCATCATCTCCCTCAAGCGCTTTATTGTACAGGGTTCCGAACAGCTTATTCATATCCACTTCCACACCGAACGCCTCTGCGAATTCCTTAAACAGAGATACCCAGGCGTTCAGATCAGAGGTACAGTTGTTGCAGTGCACCATCGCCACAAGGTTGCCGGTGGGAGTGGTCACCATATCGATCTCTTTATATACTTTGGAAAGTTCCTTCTCCAGAACGACCATGGCAAATACGGAGGTTCCGGCAGAAACATTGCCTGTGCGTTTTGCAATGCTGTTCGTGGCTGTCATGCCTGTACCGGCGTCTCCCTCCGGCGGGCATACCGGAATACCTGCCTGCAGGTTTCCGCTCACATCCAGTAGTTTTGCGCCTTCCGCAGTCAGTACACCTGCATCTTCGCCTGCGCTTAACACCTTCGGCAGAATGTCTCCCAGCTTCCAGGAATAATTTTTCTCTGCCACCAGCGCATCGAACTGCTCTATCATACGTGCATGATAGTGCCCTGTGTTCATGTCGATGGGGAACATACCGGAAGCCTCGCCGACTCCCAGAACCTTTTCTCCTGTCAGTTTCCAGTGAATGTATCCGGCCAGAGTTGTCTGGAATCTGATCTCTGATACATGCTCCTCTTTGTTCAGAATAGCCTGATACAGATGGGCAATGCTCCATCTCTGGGGAATATTGAAATCAAACACTTCTGTCAGCTTGTCAGAAGCCTCCTCTGTCATGGTATTTCTCCAGGTGCGGAAAGGTACCAGCAGTTCATCCTTTTCATCGAATACCATGTAGCCGTGCATCATGGCGCTGAATCCCACAGCTCCCAGTTTTGTAATGACAACGCCGTATTTTTCCTTTACGTCCTCTGCCATCTTTGCGTAGCTGTCCTGAAGCCCTGCCCAGACATCCTCCAGGGTATAGGTCCAGATATTATTTTCCAGACGGTTTTCCCAGTCATGGCTGCCGGATGCAATGGGGGCATTATCTTCCCCGATGAGCACTGCTTTAATACGGGTGGAACCAAACTCAATACCCAGCACTGCGTTTCCGCTTTCAATCACATTTTTTACATTTTCCAGATTAAATCCCATAAAATCTTACCTCCGATATTTTTCTCATTTCGTAACTGTTCAGTACCCTTACAGTTACCTGGCTGTTACTTGATTTTCACTATTTCTGTCCGTAATAGGCATTTGCCCCGTGTTTTCTGTAATAGTGCTTGTCCTGCAATTCCTGGGGTGCCGGCTTTACCTGCGGATTGATCGTCTCACACCGCGCCGCCATCTTTGCAACCTCCTCCAGAACCACTGCATTGTGGACTGCCTCATGGCCGTCTTTGCCCCAGGTAAACGGGCCGTGGTTCTTGCACAGCACTGCCGGAACCGCTTCATAGTCATTATTTTTGAAATATTCCGCAATAAGAAGGCCTGTATTCTGCTCATATGCCCCGTCAATCTCTTCTTTTGTCAGGCATCTGACGCATGGGATTTCTCCATACATATAATCCGCGTGAGTGGTGCCATAGCAGGGGATTCCCCTTCCGGCCTGTGCCCAGCTCGTGGCCCATGAGGAATGTGTATGTACGATACCGCCGATATTTGGAAATGCTTTATAAAGCTCAATATGTGTAGGTGTATCGGAAGATGGGTTGTATTTTCCCTCGATCTTATTTCCTTCCAGATCCATGATGACCATATCATCCGGAGTCAGTTTGTCATAGTCAACACCACTTGGTTTGATGGCAAAATAGCCTGTCTCCTTGTCGATCTGACTTACATTTCCCCAGGTAAAGGTTACCAATCCATACTTTGGCAGCAGCATATTCGCTTCGTACACCACTTTTTTCAATTCTTCCAACATCATTTATCTCCTCGCTTCCGCTTTTATTTTTTTCAGTCTTTTCATAACATCATTGCCGCCCCGCCCGAAATGATCGTGCAGGATTTTATATTCCCGGTACAGTCTGTCATAAGCTGCCGCATTTTCCGGATTTGGCCTGTAGGTCCTCTCCTCTACACGTCCCATGGCTTTGGCCGCTTCAAAGATCGTATCATAGCCGCCCTTTTCCTTTCCTGCCGCCACAGCGCCGAACATGGCTGAACCAAGGGCAGGGGACTGGTCAGAGGCACCGATAAAAATCTCCCGGCTGGCAACATCCGCGTAAATCTGCATCATCATGGCGTTCTTCTTGGAAATGCCGCCGCAGGCGTAAAGCTCCTCCACCGGTACTCCCGCCTCCTCAAAATTATCAATGATGGTGCGCATGCCATAGGCTGTGGACTCGATCAAAGCCCTGTAGATCTCCTCCGGCTTTGTGGTCAATGTCAGACCCAGGATCATACCTGTCAAATCTGCGTCTACCAGCACAGAGCGGCTGCCGTTCCACCAATCCAGAGCAATAAGCCCGCTCTCCCCTATTTTCAGACGGGATGCCTTCTCTGTGAGAAGCTCATGGATATTCATGTCTCTGCTGTCCGCCTCCTGATAATATCCCGCGGGCACACAGTTCTTTACAAACCATTCAAACTGGTCCCCCACACAGGGCTGTCCCGCCTCATATCCGTAGAGACCCGGAAGGACACCGTCCTCCACTACGCCGCAGATGCCGGGAACCATTTTCTCCTGACTGCTGCACATAATACCGCAGGTGGAGGTACCCATGATCATCAGCAGCTTATTGGGCTCAGTGATCCCCACCGCCGGCAGGGATACATGGGCATCCACATTCGCCACTCCCACTGCCATGCCTTCTCTAAGACCCAGACGCTTCGCCATCTCTTTTGTCAGTTCACCGGCTTTCATCCCCTGGGGGCAGACCTCAGCTCCCAGCTTCTCCTTAACCACATGCTCCAGACGCGGATCGAGAGCCTTAAAAAATCCGGGGTCAGGGTATCCTTCCCTCTTATTCCAGAAAGCCTTGTATCCGGCAGCGCAGCCGCTGCGCTTTTCCTGATCAGTCAGCTTAAAGATCACCCAGTCTGCAGCCTCCACAAAACGGTCAGCCTGTTCATAGACTTCCGGGGTCTCTTTCAAGATCTCCATAAGTTTTGGTATCATCCACTCAGAGGAAACTTTGCCCCCGTATCTTGAGAGAAATGTCTCTCCCCGCTCCTCTGCCATGCGGGTACAGATATTTGCCTCCTCCTGTGCCGCGTGGTGCTTCCACAGCTTCAGCCATGCATGGGGAACATGTTCCCACTCCTCCTGCAGACAGAGAGGCGTGCCCTCTGCGTCCACCGGCATGACGGTACAGGCTGTAAAATCAATAGACAGGCCAATAATATCCCCGGGATCCACACTGCTTTCCCTCAGAACAGCAGGTATGGTGATATCCAGTACCTCCAGGTAGTCCAGAGGATGTTCCAGTGCCCAGTCCGGGGGCAGCCTGGTTCCGTCCGGCAGGTATTCCTCCATCACTCCGTGGGTGTAAGGTTTTGTGCTCTGGGCGATCACGGTTCCGTCAGACACATCCACAAGGACTGCCCGTCCGGACTGTGTGCCGTAATCCACGCCGATTGCGTATTTTCTGTTCATCTGCCTTATTTCTCCTATTTGTTCTCCGTATTTCTGCTTTTAGTAGACCCGCGCACGATCAGCTCCGGCTGGATCAGACGCGGAATCCTGCTTTTATCCTCCGGTACTTTACGGATTTTTTCCAAAAGCAGTTCAGCAGCCATTTCACCCAGCTTTTCCTGGGGATGTGCAATGGTTGTCAGTCCCACGGTACCCTCTGCGATGACGGAATTGTCATATCCCGTCACAGAAATATCTTCCGGCACTCTTTTTCCGTTTTTCTGAAGGGAACGGATGACTTCCAGTGCGATCTGGTCGTTGTAGCATACAACGGCATCCATCTCCACCTGCTGCTGAAGCAGAAGTTCTGTCATCTGGGCAGGTTTCATCTTCCGGTCCTCTGTATGGAACCATACCACCATGTCAGGATCATAAGAAAGCCCGCTCTCCTGGAGCGCTTTCACATATCCCTTGTGCCGTTCCTTTCCCTGAAAGTCATCGGCCTTGAATATCCCCAGTATTTTCCTGTGTCCGCAGTCCAGCAGATGTTTTGTGACAAGATAGCCGCCCTTGCAGTCGTCCATTAAGATATGGGGTTTGTCCATCATCTGCGGATATACCCCCTGAATAAATACATAGGGGATCTCATACTGGTCCAGCATTGCATACAAGTTTGTGTGCCTGCAGAAAATCTGGCTCTTGCTCGGTTCAATGATCAGGCCTTCTATATCCTTTGTCAGAATGTCCTCCAGAACACGTTCCTCTATGGTACGGCTGTTGGCTGTGTTTTTCAGGATGATGCTGTATCCGTTGGCTGTCATCACCTTGTCCATGCCCTGTATCAGGCGCGGAAAAATATAGTCGGATATGTAGGTTGTCACAACTGCAATATTCCTTGAATTCTTCATGTGCCCCATGCGTTGGGAGCAGAAGGTTCCGCGGCCGTGCTCCGCTTCGATATACCCTTCATTTATGAGAATTGACAGGGCCTTGCGCACCGTATGGCGGCTGATCTGATAGCGGGCAGACAGTTCATTTTCCGAGGGCAGCTTCTCTCCCGGCTTGATTTCTCCGCTCAAAATGGACTGCTTTAGTTCCTCCATGAGCACATAATATTTTGTCTTTCCGTTTTCGTTTGTCATATGCCCCTCCTTATAGTTGTTATTGTACAACTTGTATGGTTCTCTTCACAAGTTGTTTCCAAACAAAGAAATGATTTTTTAGACACACTTTGGCGTAAATAGAAAAAGAGCCCGGTTTTACCGGACCCCTGCGGTATATTTAGTTTTTCAGAAATTCTCAAACATATGCTCCCTGATCTCACTTATGATCTGGTCCATCTCCTCCAGCTCATCTTTTTCAAGCTGGATACCGCACTCCTCGCAGATATCCCGAAGAGCAGCAAATACCCATGGATTTCTGGCTTTGATGCGCAGCATCTTCCCGTTATCCTGCAGATAGTTCACAAAGAAATCAAGCACTACATCTATCTCTGAATCCTCAGGATTCACCATCTTCATGTCCAGAACCATACCCGACGCGTGGTCCAGTGTCACAAACAGAAGGGGACTGATGGGACGTTCGTATTCTTCAACTTCAATACTGGCGTGGACGTATGCGAAATCAACGGAAATCTCTGTCCCTACCTTCGGCCTTTTTTTCAGACGTCTTTTCAGAATCTCATCCTGCAGTACAATGATTGGATATTCCCGCTCCACCATAGGAATGGACTCTGCAAACATGTTCCACAGCCCTGTCTTTTCATTATAGGCTCTCCACAGTATTTCTCCCTTATCCCAGTCCACAAAAATCCTTTCTTCTTTCACAGCACGCACTGCCATGAACAGATTCTGAAAAGTTTCCGTGAGTACCTCCACCTCCCGTGCATCCGGTGTACAGGGCACGAATCTGGGCATACAGGACTGATAAAAAGGCCATGCCCCACGTCCTCGGAATTTGAGTTCCAGCTCTTTTATCATTTTTTTCTGATCAGGGGGAACTTCTTCCCTGTCTCCGAAATAACAGGTAAGCGAACGCTGCTCCAGCATTGCATAGTCAGGAGGAAGCCCGGTTTCCTCTGTAGAGGCGATCATATCAAAATCCCTCAGACCTTCCAGCCCTTCGTAGACACTGACCCCGTAACAGTTTCCGCCGCAGCCCATAATGCTCACGAAAACAGGCTCCTCACTGTCTTGTAAGAAGATAGCTACAAGCTGGGTGTCCCAGAAATATTTCCACGGCTCCAGAGCCTTCAGATTGCAGGTTACCTCATATAATCTCTCCCACTGCTTCGGTGATGCCTCATCTCTCATACACAAACCTCCTCCTACGCTTTTATCTGTCTTTCCCTGCAGTAAGCAGCTGCCCGCTTCCCTCTTTTCATCGGGAGATCAGTCATGGGACGGTATGTACTGGCGGATCCTGCCGCAGAATTCTCCGAAGTTCTGGGTCTGTAAAATGATCTTTCCCGGTCCGGTAAGCCTTGTGAGAAACAGCCCCTCACCACCCAGAAAGATATTCATACCGCCTTTTACCATCTCGATCTCGTACTGTACACTGGACTCAAATCCCACCACATTTCCGGTATCCACCTTGATAACCTCTCCCGGCAGAAGTTCTTTTTCTACCTTATTTCCATCCACTTCCAGAAATACCATGCCATTTCCCTGCATCTCCTGGAGAATAAAGCCTTCCCCTCCGAAAAAGCCGGAGGACACTTTCTTTGTAAATGCCACTTTTGTCTCCACCATGCTCTCCGCGCAGAGAAAAGACCCCTTCTGGCAGTAAAATCCTCTGTACTGCCTTAAGTCAACCGGGACGATTTCACCCGGAACCGTGGACGCAAACGCAACCATGGCTCCATCCATCTCCGCCTGATAGCTTGTCATGAAAAAGGATTCTCCGGAAAACATACGGCCCAATCCCCGCATAAGACCGCCTCTCGCATTGGTGCTCATGCTTATGCCCTCACTCATCCAGCACATTCCGCCTGTCTGCGTATAAATACTCTCTCCTCTGTTCAGCAGCATTTCCACTGCCGGCATTACACTGCCCTCCAGCTTATATCTCATGATCCATGCGCCTCCTTTTCTCTCATTACTTTTTCAACCAGTTTTGGCTGTATCTCAGGATATGTCAAAGCCTCCGGAAGTCTGTCAAAAAGCTCTCTTCTCTCTATTTCACTTTCTATTTCTCCAAAAGAAGTGATTTCCGCATAATAAAGCATCCCAAAAGTCTCCTCTCCGGTGTCATTGACCCTGTTTTTACCGGTAACTGAGTAGACAGATACAGGCTTCAGCGTAAAAATCTTTGCACCCGTCTCCTCTTTTAATTCTCTTGCCGCAGTCTGCTCAATACTCTCCCCCGCCTCCCTGTGGCCTCCCGGAAGCTCATAGGTATTGCGTTTTCTGTGTTTGACCAGGACCATTTTCTCCTCTGCCATTGCCAGGATCACTGCAAATTTCAAAAGACTGTCCTCAGCCTGCCTGTAAAATTTTACCTCCAACATAAAATACTCCCCCTTTTGCGACGGAATATGGTTCTTTAAGTCAAATACACTCTAATCCTCGATTTTATACCCCATCACATAATCATCCATATAAAATCCATTGCCTATATCATTTTTTTCTTTCCTGAGAATCTGAAATCCCATATGCCTGTATATTTCAACAGCAGGATTATTTTTATTCACATTCAGAAAAATCTCTCCCAGCCCCATCTCCGCCGCTTTTTTCCTCACAAATCCCAACATATGACCAGCGTATCCTCTGCCTCTTTTGCTGTTTTTCAGATAGAATTTACTCAGATAAAGCATACCTTCCCGGGGATAAAAAGCCAGAAATCCGGCTTCCTCACATGGGTCCTTTACTATATAATAAGTGTAACCGCTGTCCAATTGTTCTTTTATGGCGGAAACCGTCTGGAATAAATTAATCATATAGTCATTTTGTTTTGCACCGATAATGGGGTCAAAGAATTCCTTAACGATAGAGGATGCCATATGTGACAAATCCTCCACACGCTTTTCATCCTGCAATGTTATCTGCTCAAATTCCAGCTCTCCATATCTTTCATATCTCATAAGAAACTCTGTTTCTCCAGTCTCTGTATCCGTCTCTGTCTCTTGTATGGCAAAGCCGGATTTTTTATAAAAATGGACCGCTCTTTCATTTTTCTCATATACACGCAGCGACAGCTCCGTATTATGTCTGCAAGCTTCTCTCAGAAGCGCAGTTCCGATTCCCCGTCCCTGATTCCCGGTCCGTACAAAAAGTCCTGCTATATAACCATCCTGCATGCCTATAAATCCCTCTGCCCGATGATGTGCCTCATAAACAAGAATCTCTGCTCTTGGAAGCTCCTGCCTGACATATTCATAACGCTCTTCCCAATAGGACGGAGGTATAAAGCTGTGAGCCTGACAGTTGGCCTGCAGCCAGATTTCCATTAGTACTTCTATATCGGCAGGGGTAAATTTTCTTATCATACCTGTCATTTCTATTTTCCTTTGTAACTGATTCACAGCCTTTTCTTTTACTTATCAGCCTATCACTCCGCCCGGCAGTTCCTGCCCAGATAACGGAAAACTTTTCTTCTGTATTCCCTGTATTCTATTCCAAAAACTTTTTCCAAATATTTTTCTTCCTGCAAAATCTGCAGATGCAGTGTAAATATGGCAAAGCAGGTAAATACAAGAAGCGGGATATTAAAGAACATAAGTAAGATTCCAATGTAAGTCAGATCAAACCCGCAAAACGCAGGGTTTCTACTGATTGAATATATACCTTCAGACACCATTTTTGTCCTGTCACTCTCCGGAATGCCTGCACGCCAACTGTCACGCATGGTATACACAGAAAGTCCAAAAATCATCACCCCAACTGTGGCAATGATCAGCCCTGCAATACGCATATTCTCAGATGCCTTATTGATTCCCCATAAGATAGATACCAACTCATAAACAGGTACGCCGATGGTTGCTATTTTCATGATAAACTCTATGTACATGAGTTCCTCCGCTTTGTCCCCCTTAGCAATCTGGTTCGTCCTGATTCCTTTCTTTTTCTGCCCCAGCATTTTGCCGAAATAGATGCCATAAAACACAAGCAATAATACAATGCTGCCTGACTGAAACTTGTCCATTTGTGGTATCTCCTCTGTTATGTTATTGTCCGAATCCACTTTCTATCCTGTCACAGACACCGGAAGCTTCCTGCTCTTTTTCACTCTGTTCTAAGCAGTACACTCTGCCACGTGCAGATATGGAACATCCACTCTGCATCACACTAACAGCCCTGGAGCTTTCCTGCATTCTGTATGAAAATCTGTATGAAAACACCCGGCAGAACAGCAGTCTGTGGACAGCAGTGAATTCTTTCAATACAGTATACCCTACATGCCTCAGGATTGCAATTGTTAAAATCCTGTGGTATATGGGCAGTATATCCCGGGCTTTTACATTGCCGTATGGTCTGATAAACGCAGGATTCCGTAACAGTCAGCCGGCCGGAACTATGTCCGGCCGGTCTTACATTATCCTTGCTGCGTTATCTCTATATTCACATAAAATCAAAGAGGCTCATCTGGCTGGCCGTATTTTTCTCCTCGAACTTATGCAGGTAAGAAAAGATTTTGTCCATATTGCTTTCCAGACCATTTTCCCTGCAAATCTGATAAAAAACGGACATGAGTCTCTTTCCGTTGGGACTGCCCACTTCATAGGCATTTCCATAAGTTTCGATATATTTTCTGCGAAGCCCGGGAAAATGCTGTTCCAGTTTTTCATAAAAATACTGCCTGTCACCATCCCGCAGGGTGACTCCCATGCCAAAGTTCAATACACCGTATGTTTTTGCCCTGGCCGCATAGTCCATAACGCCCCTTATATTTTCCTCCGTATCATTTATAAAAGGCAGAACAGGACACAGCCATACTACTGTGGGAATTCCTTCTTCCCGGAGGATATTTAATACCTCTGCACGCCGTTTTGTGGTACACACATTCGGCTCCAGGATGCGGCACAAGTCCTCATCCGCTGTAGTCAGGGTCATCTGCACCACGCACTTTGTCTTTTCATTGATCCTCTTCAGCAGGTCCAGATCCCGCAGGACTAAATCGGATTTTGTCTGCACCGCTGCGCCGAAACCATAATGTTCAATAAGCTCCAGACATTTTCGGGTCAGGCAGAGCTTCTTCTCCAGGGGCAGATAGGGGTCACTCATAGCTCCTGTTCCTATCATGCACTTCTTCCGCTTGCTTCTGAGGGCTGATTCCAGAAGCTGCGGAGCATTTATCTTTACTTCTATATCCTCAAAATCATGTTTCATTCCATAGCAGGTACTCCTGGAATCACAGTATATACAGCCATGGCTGCAGCCACGGTACAGGTTCATACCATTTTGGGAGGATAAAATAGATTTTGCCTCTGCTTTGTGCATACCGCTGTCTGCCTCCTATGATAAACTGCCATTCAATCTCTCTTCCAAAATTTCTGTTCCTGTATGGAAAGCGCTGTTGACTTCCCGGTAAAGATTTTCATAGAAATCAACTGCCGCGGCTTTCCGTTCCATAGCGATTTCACGGCCTCTCTTGGTGTGCATCATATCATAAATCTTAATGAGCTTATGTTTATATTCATGGAAATAGGAGTCCGCTGTCTCTTCTTCCCCGTTCGCTATCTGTCCGTCAGGCAGACGTGTATATATGGGTTCGGACTCCTGTCCCCCATACTGAAGTGTCCGGGCAGCCCCGACAGCGCCGGTCACATCAATTTTGTCTGCGTCGAACAATATTTTCGCCTCTGTACTTTCCGGCTGTGTTCCTTTCCCTTTCCTGAACCTGTGCGCCCGGATACAATGTTCTACTTTGGCGATATAATCCCGGTCACAGCCCCGTTCTGCCAAAAATCTTCCGGCCATCTCCGCGCCTGCCACAGCGTGGCATATCTTTTCCCCCTCCGCCTGCGCTTTCCTGCCGATATCGTGCAGAAGACAGGCACAGATCAGAACATCATGATCAACATCTTTCTCATATTCTGCAATGTCCAGAGCTGTATAAAGAACACGGTAAATATGTTCCACATCGTGTGCACTGTCCTGCATACAGGATTTCATATACGCCTCTATCTGTTCATATGTCTTTTTATCCATTTTTGTTTTCACTCCCTTCTGATCTATGTAGGATCATACGTATTTTTCTGAGCAGATGGTACCTTCGCATTACATGTCAACAGCAATTCTGTTCACATGCTCCACAAAAGCCTCCACCCTCTCCATATCAGGATTGTCCGGCAGACAGCTCTCGTTGGAAGCCTTCTCCATTCTCAACTCATAGTCTGCCAGGATATCATAAAATTCACTGGAGAATGTTTTATCCTCTTTCTGAAATCCTCCGTTCCGTATTTTCAGGAGCAGATCCAGATCTTTCTTCCGGTTTGTCCGTATTTCCCCTTTTTCCAGGATATCAATGGCCATCATAAATAACCGGATCAAATGCATGGCATGTTTGTTCAGATGGTCATCATCCTTTTTCCGGTTGCGTTTCCCCACTTTATCATAGTCTTTGACCACATTATGCATGACTGACCACATATTCTCATAGTCACGCAGAGGCAGGTGCTGATAATCCGCATCCACAAAAATTTCCGTTTCCAGATCCGGGTTCTCCGATTTGTCTATATATAAATGTATCCTGCCCTTGTCAAAACTGCTGTAACGCCGTTCAAAATCATTGAGCGCGTTTCTGACGGAATTTAGAATATGCTTCTCCTTTTCCGTCTGAGGAAGTGCATCCCTGGCAGCGGCATTCTGGAGCCTTCTCAACTGCGCTCCTGCGTAGCCGCCAAAAGATTTGACTGCCCGCTTTGATAAAAACAGCCCCCTGTTGTCCAGAAGCTCCTGCCCAAGCTCTGTCCTGATCAGATACTGTTCCTCGTCCAGGCCTAAAATCTCACAGGTATTCGGATTACAGTCCAGCAGCAATTTGACTATCTTATTAAAAGCGTAGATCACGGTATCTGTTTTCTTGTCCTCATACTGTTCAAACACGGTCAGTCCCAAAAGGTCAGAAGGCAGGTTCAGGGTAATTCCCCTGAAATCCACATCACTGTTCTCATTATTTGTCCCGTAAGCGTAGCTCCCGCCCAAACCCAAAAGAATGATCCTGTCCCCCAGCCTCTTGTCTTCCCTCAGAAAATCATAAGCTTCTGTGCGCATCAACTGCCTGAAATCTATCATTTCCTGCTGCCCGCCTTTCCTATCGATCAAGAACAGTATACACGCCCAAACATGACAACCGTGTGTCATATTTTTTCCAACTGTCCTCATTTACCGTTCTCCTGCCGCATATGTTACATTGCAAACATATTTCCTTTTAACTCTACCCCCGCCAATTCTGCAAGCCGTATGATCCCCTCCTCAGCCAGCGTCACTGTGGACTCCACATGGATAAAATCCGTCACGCTATAGTCAAAGAGGATATTTCCCTGTGCCGGGAATTCCTCATCTTGGTCCCAGAACAGATACTGCATGGGAATACAGGAAAATGCATTCAGAATATATCCCGCATCCCCCTGCCGGACCGGCCTGCCGCCCATTTTTTCGGCGGCATACTTCAGTTCCCGGGTCTTCCCTGCAAAGGTCATGGCAAAAGGTTTCAATATATTTCTTTCAAAGGCCGGCGCAAAAGGTCCGGCATTTTTTACATCTCTGAAAGGCACCCAGCGATCTGCAAAACTCACATTCTCCTTGGAATACCAGAACAGGTTGTAAATATTCATCCTGGTCCCGTTACTGATGGGACGGCTGTCCTCCATGGCTTTTATATATCCGTCTTTTCTGTGGATGCCATATTTCCTTCCGAAATGTAAAACAGTCAGGTACTCACCTTCCGCTTTTATTTCCGGCAGTTTCCTCATCAGCGCTTCCTGGTCCATCTGTAAAAATTTTTCTCTCCAGGTTTCACTGAGCTTATCGTAATTTGATTGCTGCGGCTTCTGCATCTTTCCTCTCCCTTCTGTCCCCTTAATATGAACGGATGCCTTCTCTGTCCTATTACCAAATATATGTATACGACAGTTGTTTTCTATTGCTTTATTATACCGGATTCCCTTAGTGATTACAATCAAATACCGGCATTGGAATACTGCCGGCCCGAATGTATAACGTTTTTTTCATCCTTAAAAAAGAAAAGCGCATACCATAATGGCAACGCCCCATAAGGAGGTTTTTATGTAAGGTACGGTGTAACCTCAGAAATGGGGTTGCACCGTTTCCTTTTGCCCTTATGCTACAAAGCGGAAGTCCTGCGAATTTTCCCGTATTTCTTCCATCATAGCAAGGATTTCCTGTTCGGTAGGAATGCCTTAATTTTATTTACTTCTTCATCCGAAAGAAACAAGTGCGTTGCCCGAACAGAATTTTCCCAAACAGTCAAGAGTACTTCCAGCAACTGCTGATTTCTGTCCTGTACCTCGTATATTCTCATATTATCGTATCCTCACAACTTTAGATTTATCTTCTCATCTTTTATTTGGAATACCCAGAGAGTTTATCCACGGCACGAGAAACACTTGGTTGAAAGAAAATATCTTTACCTCTATTGCTCTCGTACATAAAATCTCTTAATGGCTTGCTTGTATATTGTGAGAAATCGCCGTATATAGCAAATTTCACTCCATAATTTATAAACTTTTGAAGTATCTCTCCTGCCATACAGGTACTCAAAATGAAGAAATCATCTACAATCGCTTCTTTGTTTACCGCAATATTTTTACATCCCGTTTCATATTTTACACTCATAATCAGATCCAACGCTGACTGAACATCCGTGATTAAGTGTTCATCGCTATGAATAACAGCAACAGACACATTATTCTTTTTTACAACTTCTGTTTTCATTTTTACCTCCATAAATTCTATATTGTTTTTATTACTGACTTCGTTTGCCAACGATTGCTTTTATATCGCAAAGCAACAATTACACTTGATACACACCATCCGCAGCAAGAAGCTATTGCAATCGCAAGAAGCCCTAATTTCCCTATAAAAAGAATAGTAACGAGCATTTTTACCATAATGGAAGCAAGTGAGTAAATCCCCGCAATCAGCGTATCGCCTGCTCCTGACAGGACACCGACTAAACCGTATATTATGGCATTAACTGGATAAAACCACAAACAAACTTTGAAGTAACTATAACCACTTAAAATCATTGCTTTGTTATTACCAATAATCAATCCCAATATTTGCTTCCCGCCCAGTAATAATGCGACAGACAGCGTTATTGTGACCGCAATAGAAAGAACTACACCGAATCTCGTTCCTCGCTTCATTCGCTCCTTTTCATTCGCACCAATGTTTTGCCCCGCAAAAATACTCAAAGAATTTCCGAGAGCTTGAACAGGTAATAGTTACTCATATAAATCGTCAATCAATTTGTCAGTCATAAAATCAAAGACTTCCAAATGATTTTGCGGTAAAATATCTTTATTCTTGATATTCATAATCAGCGAATAGATAACTGAAATAGCCATATTGTCATTGACTCTAAATTTCAAAGTGGGGTGACAAAGAAATAGTTGTCTGCTTAGTTCGCCTGCTTGTTCCATTTCTTTTGCCTGTTCCTCTGATACTTTGTTCATTAGAATTGTATAGTCGGCGGTATCCGAGCCATACAAAAAAGAATTCTTATCATAAGCTCGATAGATAAGTTTCAAGGCTTTTACCACACCTGATTTTCCTTTTTCTTCTTCCATTGCCGCCTCAGCCATTTCACAAATTTCACGCTGTACAGAACACAATACCTCACAAAAAAGAGCTTCTTTCGACTCAAAAAAAAGATAAAATGCTCCTTTGGATATGCCAACCTGTTTACACATTTCATCAACACTTGTTTTTTTATATCCATACTGTGTCCAGCTCTGCTTACAAATGTCAATCAAACTTTTTCTAATATTTTCTTTTTCCCTTTCAGAAAAGCTCCTTGCCATAATTCAATCTCCCTTCTATGACTCAAAATACCATTTCAGTCATAGATATAATAACACTTAAATTTTCAAAAGTCAAGTAGGATAAAAAATCTGCTTTTATATATAAAAACAGACAGAGGTTTTACACCCTGTCTGTTATCCATTTATGCATAGATTATCTCGCTATTCACAATTTCCATAGCACACGCCCGTGTGTTATTCATTCGTCCAACCCATTCTAAAGCGTTTTCAGCTTTTAACTGCTCCGTGATACCCTGTGCCTGTTTCATCTGCTCTGTGAGCGTTTCAAAGCATTCCTGTGCCTGTCTGTCAATGTCGGCAAGGTAAGCATTCAGTTTGCCGCTTGTGAGCAGATTAGTGTATGTAATTCTGTGATGTTCCTTTAAGTACCGCAAATGCCGCTGACCGAATAAGCCTATCGGCTGTTCCTTTTCGGTTGGTAAAGTAAGGCAGGGTATAAAGTAATCGTCCCGCATTTCGTATGTACCGCCCATTTCTTCAAAAATTGATTTTGCCATTGTGTTGTCCTCCATAAATGATTTTGAATTTCTTTTTCTTGGCGTTTGCAAATTTTATGAGCAATTCATTTACTGCGTCTGTGTATCTGCCTTCCGAAAGCAAGCGGTTACGCAATTCATTTAGACTTCGTATAATAACACCTCGCTCAAGCTCATCAAAAACTAAATAATAATTCTGCTCTCGCATAGCTTCGACCTCCTTGTTTACATTTGTAAACAAACGGGGAAATAATTACGAATGTGCGATTTGATTTTTTATACAGAAAAAGACACCGAGAAAAGTATTTCTACCTTTCTCAGTGTCTTTCGCCTTTGCAACGCCCGTAATGGTTAGTATTCTGATGTGTTTTCAAATTACTTCCTTATCGGGCGTTAGCAAAAGGTATACACTTTTTCTTAGTTAATCCAATTCTATCTCTATGAGTTCTGCCGCCGGAAGTTTTTTGGTAGAGGAAGCCTTATACTTCTTCAACTCCGCTGCCGCCTCCTTTAACGGAATGTTGGTTCCCGCTCCCGCCATACATCCGCCGGGACAGCCCATGCCTTCTATGAGACATCCTTTCATTTTGCCTGCCTTGGCTAGGGTGAGCACTTTTTTACACTCTGCCAGGCCTTCTGCATGTTCAATATGTACCGGGACATTCGGGTGGTATTCCTGCAGACATTCCTCAATGGCCTGTGCCACGCCTCCTGCTACCGCATAGCCTCTTCCGGCTGCGGTGGCATTGTGCAGGCTTCCATCTTCCTCCATCAAAGCCGGGTCTATCTCTTTTGCGTCAAACATGCCCTGCAGTTCCTCAAAGGTAATGACAAAATCCACATCGCTGCGGACATCGGTTCTGGATGCCTCCAGTTTTTTTGCCGCACAGGGACCTATGAAGACCACACCTGCATTGGGGTATTTCTGCTTAATGCTTCTCGCAGAAGCCACCATAGGAGTCAGTTCCTGGGACACACTTTCTATCAGATCCGGGAACTGCTTCTTAGCCAGCATAGACCATGAAGGGCAGCAGGATGTAAGCAGAAACGGAAGTTCTCCGGTGCTCACCTTTTCCGCATAGTGATGGGCTTCCGCAATTGCCCCTATGTCGGCTCCGAGCGCTACCTCGTATACTTCCTGAAAACCCAGTTTTATCAGTGCTGCTTTGAACTTTGCCGGGGTTACATCCTTTCCGAACTGCCCTACAAATGCCGGCGCTACTTCTGCAATGATCTTTTTTCCCTCGCGCAGCGCTCTGGAGAGCTGGAAGATCTGGGATTTATCCGATATTGCCCCAAAAGGACAGCTCACCATACACATGCCGCAGGATACACATTTCTCCGGGTCAATGGCTGCTCTGCCCAGATTGTCGCTGCCGATGGCTTTGACACCGCAGGCCCTGGCACAGGGACGTTCCATTTTGGAGATGGCATCATAAGGGCAGATTGCTTTGCATTTACCGCATTTGATACATTTTTCCTGATCGATCACAGACTTTCCATTCACTATGGAAATGGCATCCTTGGGACAGACCTGTTTACATGGATGAGCCACACAGCCTCTGCACATATTGCTGACCTGGTATTTGTTCGGCTCACAGGCATCACAGGCAGAGGGGATGACCTGCATAAGGGGAGGCTCATAATACTTTTCATCTATGTTGCTGTTTTCCATTCCGGCAGTGATGTGAACGGCTTCATTTTCCGGCCGCAGGGACATACCCATGGCAAGGCGGACACGTTCGCTGGCAACCGCTCTTTCCCTGTAAATGCTCTCCCTGTAGGAGGCCCGCTCTTTCACAATGTGATACGGAATGGCTTCTATCTCGTCATTGAAATTATCCTTTGTGGATTCAAAAGCTACCTTGCAGATTTCTGTAAATACTTCACGCCTGATTTTCTTTACCGGGGTTTCCACACTTCTCATTTTAAAATCTCCTGTTCTCAATCGCGCTCTAATACCATCTATCCGCACTAAAATGGTTAGAATCTATAGTTTCATACATCTTCCATTCTATGGATTGTCAGAAGAAATGCAAGTTTTTTATTCCATACACGACATATCTGCTACATCTCATTCCTATCTTTTTTCATCATCTTATAAGACAGACATATGGGTTTACCCGTCCACGGGTCCCGGCTGATACAGGCATCCAAGGAAAATACATCCGCCAGAGTTTCTTTTGTCATGATCTCTTTTGGGGTTCCCTCATACAGCATTCTGCCGGAGCGCATGGCTATCATCCAGTCCGAAAATCTGGCTGCCAGATTCAGATCATGAAGGACCATGGCTATGGTTTTCTTCTGTTTTTTATTCAATTCCTCCAAAAGCTCCAGCACTTCAAGCTGGTGAGCCATATCCAGATACGTGGTCGGCTCATCTAAAAGGATCAGGGGCGTATCCTGGGCAAGAGCCATAGCTATCCAGGCTCTCTGCCTCTGCCCTCCGGAAAGAGCATCTATATCCCTGTCTGCCAATTCCTCCATATCGGTGATGGACAACGCCCACTTCACTGCTTCCTGGTCTTCCTTCTTCAGACGTCCGAATCCCTTTTGATGAGGATATCTGCCGTAAGCCACCAGTTCCTTTACGGTCAATCCCCCCGGTGCCTGAGGCCCTTGTGGAAGAATCGCCATTTTCTTTGCCACCTCCACAGTGGACATCTTGGCAATCTGTCTGCCGTCCAGCAGTACATGGCCTTCCCGAATGGGTGTCATACGGGACAGGGCTTTTAAAAGGGTGGATTTTCCGCATCCGTTAGGACCGATGACAGAAGTAATACGTCCTCTTGGAATCTGCACATCCATGGCGGGGATGACAATGTTTTGATGGTATGCAACGGAAACTCCTTTTCCTGAAAGTACAGCATCCATATTAAAATTCTCCTTTACGTTTTGATCAGCAGATACAGAAAATACGGGGCACCGATCACGGCCGCCACGATTCCAACAGGAATCTCATTTGGTGACAACAGTGTACGTGAGATCATATCGGAATATGTCATCAGCACGGCCCCCGTAAGCACTGCAGCCGGAACCAGTATCCTGAAATTCGGCCCCACCAGGCGGCGTGCCATATGTGGGCAGACAAGTCCTACAAAGCTCAGTCCGCCGCCCACTGCACAGCAGAGACCGGACATGGCAACGGCCGCTCCCAGAAGGATCACCGTCTGTCGTGGCACGTCTGCTCCCAGTCCTGCCGCAGTCTGATCACTGAGGGACAGCACATTCAGGGTACGGCTTTTGTAAAAGACAAACAGCCCAAGAATAAGAAGGCAGTAAAAAAGCAGCCGCACATTCTTCCAGTCAGCACCCCAGATGCTGCCTGACAGCCATTTCTGCACAAATGCGTGATTGCTGTCAGGCAGGCGCAGCATTAATATGGTAGTCACACTTGACACAGCAGTGGAAACCGCCACGCCCATCAAAAGCAGCCTGCCAGGAGAAATCCCCTGTCTTGTAAGCGCCAGTCTGTAATCCAGCGCTGCCACTGCTATCGAACCGGCAAAGGCCAGAAGAGGAAGCAGCACGGTCAAACTGACTGGACTTTGCGGTACAAATACCAGAAATCCCGCCACAAAAAGTCCGGCTCCTGCATTGATTCCCAGGATTCCGGGTTCAGCCATATGGTTTCCGGATACTCCCTGGATCACACAGCCGGAGACTGCCAGGCCCACACCCACCAGAAGACTGGTAAAAACTCTGGGAAGCCTCAGGTTAATAAGTGTATAACGTACACCTTCTGCACCTTTGCCCCGCAGGATTTCCCAAATTTCCTCCGGACTTATCTTCCGGTAACCCGCGTTTATCTCCAGCCATATTCCCCAAAGCAGCAGCAGGGTCAAAAGGATAAATACCGTACCTGTACGGATCCTGCGTCTTCTCTCACTCAAAAGTCCTCTCCTCCTTCCGGGCTGTCCAGATAAAAAACGGCACACCGATCACAGCAAATACCAGGCCCACAGGCACTTCTCCCGGCGCGTTGATAACTCTTGAGAGAATGTCTGCCGCCAGCATAAAGAAAGCCCCCGCTGCCATGGAGCAGGGGATAACTGACCTGTAATCCGCACCGGTAAAATACCGCACAACGTGAGGCACCATCAGCCCCACAAAAGCCACCGGACCGGCAAGCGCCACAGAGCCGCCGGCAAGCAGCAGCACGGTCAAAAGACAGACTGCGCGGGAGCGTTCCACAGAAAGGCCAAGACCTCTCGCAGCGTCCTCCCCCAGACTCAGAAGAGAAACCCTGCCGGAAAGCGCGGCTGCCCCTGCAAGCCCCAAAAGGATCACTGGTCCTGCAAATATAAGCTGCTCTCTTCGTATCCCCGCCACACCTCCTGCAGTCCAAAAGGTAAGATCATATCCGATTTTATACAAAATCGCCACTGCCTGACTCAGAGAGGTGAGAAATATACTCACAGCACTTCCCGCAAGCACAAGCCGTACCGGGTCCAGTCTGCGTCTGTTCAGGCTCATAAGACCATATACCACCAGCATAGCTGCCGCTGCCCCCAAAAACGAAAAAACTACCACGCCGGAAAAACTCAGCCCCGGAAGAAAGGCCAGGCAGAGCGCCAGCGCAAAAGAAGCGCCTGCATTGATGCCCAGAAGCCCGGAATCTGCCAGAGGGTTTCTTGTCACTCCCTGCATCATGGCACCTGCTGTTGAAAACGCTGCGCCTACCAGAATACACCCCGCTGTCCGCGGCAGCCTCAGCTCCCGAATGACCAGATGCTGCTGGTCTGTAAGATCCGGGTTTATCAATGCATTCATAACCTGCCGGGGAGGAATACCGGTGCTTCCATATAATATGGAAAGGACTGCGGCAGTCAAAACCGCCGCAGCTCCTGCTGTCAAAAACCATACTGTTCTCTTTTTTGCATTTAGGCCCATTATTTTCCCTCAAATCCTCGGAAGAAATCAATAAAGATATCAAGCTGCGCATTATAGGTGATGGGGTCCCTGTGCATAAAGGACACCTGCTCATAAGGAAGTATCCGCCCTTTTTGTACAGCTTCCAGACTGTTCCAGAGCCGGGAATCATCCACATAGGATCCGTCTGTATCAGCCAGAACGCCATACAGGATAAAATCCCCTGTATATTCCGGCAGGGCCTCCAGAGATACCACCTGATACTGGGTATCGCCGTCCACCATTTCTCTCTGTACTGCCTCAGGCGCTTTCAGTTCCCACATATCGTAGAGAATGGAACCACCCCTTGCAAAGTGACTGCCCATGGTGTAAATCTGCTGAGGCCATACCTCCACAATAGATACGGTCCTGTCACCTACAATCCCTTGTATCTCATCTTTTACACTCAGCGCACGCTCCTTAAAATCAGCAATGTACTCCTCCGCTTCCCCGCTTTTTCCTACCAGATCGGCAATATAGCGGAAGACTTCCTCATCACTTCTCTTTCCGTCCTGAATATAAACAGTGGGAGCAATTTCAGAATATTTCTCATAATCCGCCTCTGTAATCGTCACGATCAGATCCGGCTCCTTGGCCACTATCATTTCCAGAGAAGTCTCCGCACTGGTAATGTCCATTTCTTTAATGCCATCCGTTTTATCTGAAAGAAACGGATTAGACAGAGAATAAGGAGAGGCTATGGCCGGTTTTACATCCACAGCCAAAAATTCACCCAGATAATAGTCAGAAACAATGGTCTGTGGATTTTCAGGAATTTCAACCTGACCTTTATCTGTCTGGACTGTGCGCATTCCCTCCTTCACTGCGGAAGAGGAAATATTCTTATCAGGACTTTCTGCACCCTGAACCGTACTCTCGTTACCTGTACCCACCTTTCCTTTTTCTGCATCTGCCCTCTGTCCCGAACAGCCTGTCAGCAGGCCCGCAGCAGTCAGTACAGCAAAAAACGGTACCAGTTTATTCCTCATATTCATCATAATGTCTGCCCTTTCTCCATACCATAATTTTCTTTAGTTAGTTATAGCTAATTGACAGCAGTCATTCTAGCATACTATACTATTTAAGGCAACATTTTTTTATAATTGCACCTAAATAGAATATATCTGTCACCGTATTAAAAAACATGATTTATGTGGTAAATCACAGAAGCTGAGGAATAATAAGATTACATCTGGATAATAAGAATGCCGATGCAGGATGATCCGAACTACTGTCTGCGAGACGGTTATGGCTGCTGATAAGTCGTTTCATCATCGGAAAAGGAGTATAAAAATGAGTATACACAGTCACCGTGACCTTCAAAATAATATTCTGCAAAACCTGGGATTTCATTCGGTCAAAGGTAATCACTGCACCCGTTTTGCCAACAAAAGCCGCCCAGAGGACGGAATCTTTGTTTTATATGAACGGCCCGGTCTTTACTCACTTGCCGCGGCAGACTATACGGCTGCAACCTCCTTTTCTCTTGCCTTTGAATCAGAGGAGACCGTGCTCCGGTTCGGCAGTTTCTACGACGGCAAAACCCATTTTGAAATTGAAGGGATTACGTCACACTCCTCCTCCCCTTCATCCTTTCTGGTACGGGAGGAGAAGATAAAGGGCCGGCAGTACTGGAATGCAGGACAGCACTGCAGGGGAATTGAATTTGCCTTATTCCCTGCTTTCTTAAAAAAATTAAAAACAATCGACCCGCATGCTTCTGTACTGGACAGTCTCTCCAAAAACCGCACTTACCATTCATTACCCCCGGCAATCATCACCATATTTCACCAATTATTACCAATAATACAAACAGACAGCCTCACCCCGCTTATGCTGGAAGGCTGTCTGCTGCAGTGCATGGGAATACTGACCGAGTCCATCAGGCAGGGGGCACTCCGTGCACCGGATGTAATGCCCAGCATATTTTTAGGCAGGAAAAAAATTACCTTTGACGAGTTTGATCTGTCGGCAGTTCAGCAGGCTAAACAGATACTGACAGAAAATCCGGCCAATGCTCCAACCATCTCACAACTCAGTAAACAGGTTTGTCTAAATGAACAGAAGCTGAAAGCAGGTTTTTCCATGTGCTTTCACATGACCATTGGCCGCTACCTGAAAGAATGCCGTATGGCTAAGGCTGCCGACCTGCTCACCTCCACCTCCCTGAGTGTCCGGGAGATCGGGTTAGCTGTGGGGTATACAAGCAGTGCTGCCTTTATCAAAACCTTCCGGCAGCACTATAAAATGACGCCTCAAAAGTTCCGCTGCGCGGATACCCCAAAATAGTCCTTCACGAAATGTGAATCGGATAAGCGGAAACAATGTTCTGAGAAGCAGTTATGTGTTATAATGGCAGCAGATAACCGCCAAGCCTTCATGGTATCCAAACCGGACAGCCTGCAGATTGGCCCGTGAGTGACATATTCATAGATAGAGTAATATATATGAAAACATGAATTTGGAAACGCCAAGTTTATGTTATAATAAAGGAAACCTTGCATTACAGTAAATATAGAAGTATTTATGAGAAGCACTTAAGGATAGAGTCTATTGGATATAAGAAAGGTCAAAATATTAAAAGGCAGGTGATGATTTTATGGCAAGAACAGTTGGGATTGGACTGCAGGACTTTGAAAAAGCAAAAAAACAAAATATTTTCTTAGTAGATAAAACAATATTTATCAAAGAATGGTGGGACAACAAGGACGATGTTACCTTGATCACGCGCCCCAGGCGCTTTGGCAAGACACTGACCCTTAGCATGATTGAGCAGTTTTTTTCGGTGAACCATGCTGGATCAGATATCTTCCAAGACATGGATATTTGGAAAGACAAGCAATACCAGCAGTTACAGGGAAAATATCCTGTTATAGCGCTGAGCTTTTCCGATATTAAAGAGACGTCATATATACAGGCCCGGAAAAAAATCGGCGAATGTATTGTTGATCTTTATAACAAATATGATTATCTCGCAGAAGGTACGATATTGAATGAAAGAGAAAAGAAATATTTCCATAGTATCTCTTCAGATATGGAAGATTATGAAATAAGTATCTCACTTCGGAGATTGTCAAATTATCTATACAAATACTATAAAGAAAAGGTGATCATCCTCCTGGATGAATATGATACACCAATGCAGGAATCCTATGTAAACGATTACTGGGAACTACTTACATCTTTTACGAGGAATTTGTTCAATGCTACTTTTAAGAGTAATCCGTACATGGAACGTGCGATCATGACAGGGATCACACGTGTCAGCAAGGAATCTATTTTTTCGGATCTTAATAATTTAAAAGTGGTGACAGCTACTTCTGAAGAATATGCGGATTGTTTTGGATTTACCGAAGAAGAGGTGCTGGAATCTCTGGCGGAATTTGGTCTTTCTGATAGAATGGAAGAGGTGAAGCTATGGTACGACGGATTTACGTTTGGGACGGTAAGTGATATCTATAATCCATGGTCTATCATTAATTACCTGGATAAAGGCAAAGTCGGACCGTATTGGACAAATACAAGCAGTAACCGTCTTATTAGCAATGTGATCCGTCAAGGGAGCAGGCAGATAAAAGAGTCCTTTGAGATTTTGCTGTCAGGCAAAAGTATCGTTACTAAGATCAATGAACAAATTATATACGACCAGCTTGATATGGATGAGAGTGCCATATGGAGTCTTCTGCTCGCAAGCGGCTACCTTAAAATAGCAGACTGCGAAGTATGCACTTCATCTGCCAATGACTGGAAACAGATCTACAAACTGGAAGTCACCAATCTGGAAGTCATGATCATGTTTCGCAGTCTGGTACAAGATTGGTTTGCTTCCACAGCATCAAATTATAACGATTTTATCCAAGCACTGTTAAAAGATGATGTGGATGCTATGAACGTATATATGAATAGAATAGCATTAGCAACATTCAGTTTTTTTGACAGTGGGAATAAGCCCTCCGCTGAGAGTGAACCGGAACGGTTCTATCATGGATTCGTACTTGTACTGATGGTTGATCTGGAAGATCGTTTTATGATCACGTCTAATCGTGAAAGTGGATTTGGGCGATACGATGTTATGCTGGAACCGAAAAACAGCCAGGATATGCCTATTATTTTGGAGTTCAAAGTGAAAGAATCAAAGGAACGCGGGCTGTCAGATACGGCTTCGGCCGCCCTTCGTCAGATAGAGGAACGAGACTATGCTTCTTCTTTGTTAGCCAAAGGCTTCTGCAGGGAGAGAATCCGAAAGTATGGCTTTGCTTTTTATGGAAAAACAGTACTGATCGTGAGCGGAAAATAATAACGCACAAGCAGGTCAGCGCAATTACTGCGCTGACCGTAAAAAATGTTCAGCATACCAAATTGGCTGATCACCTAAAATAGTCCTCTGCCAATATGGCATACCCTGATGCATCGCATATCCCCTGGTTGTTCCTGTCCGCCTGTCTTCTGGTACCTTCGTAAACCATACCGCATTTTTTCATTACTTTTCCAGAATTGACATTTCGTGGGTCATGGCGGGTTTCTACACGATTTACCTTCACTTCCTCCATGAAAAAACGGATGACCTCTTTAAGCGCCTCCGAAGTCACACCCTGATGCCACCATCTCTTTCCAATACAGTAACCGATGTGAACCATCTCTATGGAGTCATCTTTGGAGACAACTGAAATAGAGCCTATAGGCTCCTCCCCGTTTTCCTTTACAGTGATCGCCCACTGATAAAAATCCTTCTCACCATAGTGGAAAATCCAGTCTTCCAAAACTTCTCGGGACACCTCCGGGCTTTTGTGGGACGGCCACATAAGGTATTTTGTCACCTGGTCATCATTTGCCCAATTGCGGAACATAGCTGCTGCATCCCGTATGGTAAAACGCCGCAGGATCAATCTTTCTGTCTGGAGTTTCTCTGTTCCTTTGTGCTGCATATTTTCATTCCCCTTCCTTTATCAGTATTCTAAAATAGTTCATCCAGCAAGATATAATACCTGATCTTATCCCAGTCTGGAACAATTCCCAACTCCTCAAAAAGCTGTTTTTTATACTTTCCGGAAGCTTTCTTTCCATAACTGCCTCTCATTCTATTGTGGTCAGAGCTGCTTTTTCATAAAGATCAAATCTTTCTCTGTCTCAAAACCGTTCTTTTCATAAAAATGCTCTGTAGCATTCCCGCGCAGGGTCATAAGCATAATTTCTTTAATGTTTCTCTCACGCAGTCTTTTCTCAAATTCCCGGTAGATAGCCGAACCGATGCCATTTCCCCGGCTGGCATTTTTCACACAAAATTCTTTTATTTCAAATAATACCCCGTCATAAAACTGTTCGGCAAATCCGAATATCATACCGCAGAGCATTTCCCCCTCAAACGCACAGATACCGTAAAATGTCTTTGCCTCTGCCATCTGCCTAAGCCTGATCTCTGCGGTCTCCTGGGACCACGCATCATTCCAGGGCGGGGCATTAAAAGTTTCCACATACATGGCCGCAAGAGCTGCCAAATCATCTTTTTCAATTTCTTTATATGTAAACATCAAACTGTCCTCCTCTTTATATTTGTTTTATTCTGTCCGCAAAAAATGTTTCTGCTGTTTTATCTGCTGATTTCATCTTCTGAATCTGTTTAGATGCAGTATAGCATGACGGATGGAAGGCATCAACAGAATCATCAGTCAAACTGCGTCTTCCAGTGCTCCGCTCTGGCTGCTTCAAAACACATAGCAATCTGTTCCCTTGTATTTTTATCTTCTGCCAACAGGGGAAGTTCATCCATGGAAAAATAACCGCTGTCCACAGTTTCCAGATTTTTCTCAAAATGTCCGCCTATTACTGTACACAACACAATCACTTTACAAATTTTATAGGCGTACCGGGGCTGATTGTGTTTTTCCCTGTCTTGTATGGCAATAACCATATCAGCCGTCACATCAAGGCCTGCCTCCTCCTTCACCTCTTTGATGGTATTCTCCTTCACAGACAGATCCACATCCACCCATCCGCCGGGCATGGACCATCTGCCGTCATTTTCTTTCACCAAAAGGATCTTGTCCCCCTCAATGATCGCTGCCCTGCAGTCCATTTTCGGTGTCTGATACCCCACCTCACAGCAGAACAAATCCTTTGCTTTCTCAAAAGGCATTTCTGCCTGCTGGCTGATGATCTCCGCAGAGATTTCACGGATACGTTCAAAACGTTCTATATCGTACTTATCTTTGCAGTAATACAGGGCACTCTGGGCCAGACTCTGCAGTTCCACTGCCCAGTCTAACCAGTTTTGTTTTTCGTCTTTCATATGTACTGATTGCAGGTTTTTCCCACTGATGCTATACGGTGAGAAGCCACGGCTTTTCCGGCCTGCTGCTCCTTTCTTTATTCAGTTATTCTTGTAACTGCCTAATCCCTTCACTGTTACCAACAAAAATCCATGCCATGCCTGTACCGTGCCTTCCCCAAAGCCGTTTTGATAAGTCTCATCTTCCATTAACCCCATCTACTGAATACACAAAACAGCACTACAATTGGCAGGACAGCGGTACCTGGTCCTTTGTTTTGATTATACAAGATTCTTTATCTATTGACAACGGAACCTCTGCATTTCCTGCAGACATATCACAAAAGCCTGCGTACATATTTACAATTCTCCACCGTCTGTGATAGACTTGTGTCCGTAACGCAACGTGTGTAAGCTGATTTAGAAGTTTCCCCTTTATTATGGGCATAAAAATGCCCCTTTGAGGTAAGAAATGCCGCATTTTGATTCATACCCCAAAAGAGCTGTTTTTATTTATGATACAAAGTAATTTATATTGTCAATGTAGACTAATAAATCTTATAAATTATTACAATTTATATTTATTCTTAAACTTTTTCCTTCTCAAAAATATCACTCCAAAAATTATAAATACAATAACTGCAGAGGCTGTTATCACATACTGTGCAATCGGCTGTGACTTTTTTCCAATATCTATTACTGCTGATCCACCCCCTTGCCCAAATGTATCCGGAACATTGGCCGCCGCTTGCATTACGCTTTTAAAATCGTATGCTTGAAAGCCATCTGGATCTGAAGGCTCCAGTTCTTCATCTGAATATATATTACTACGCGTTTTACTGCTGTCAGTTATCATTGCAGCAGCAGATGTCCGTGCTGGAATCACATACAAAATTCTCTCGTTATCAAGTGCCATGAATAAAGGCTGTCTAATAGGAGCTACACCACCGACCAAAAAAAATTGATATGCATTGATTCCAATTTCGTTTTTTTCCAGAGATGCGTTTAACTGTTCTTCTAGTGTTAAATTTCCGGGTTCGTAAACATACACCCCTTCCACTCCCCATGGGCCAGTCTGCTGCCCATTTTCATCTCGTTCTCTTGTAACACAAGCTTCATACAAAACTTCATCAGCACGAATAGAAACTATCCACATATACGGACTTTTGTTTAAAGCATCCATTACTTCTGCATAATCAATAAGCTTATTTTCAATTAGAGGTGTATCCAAGTATTCCTTAACCGCATTATCAAGGTCAACATCCTCAATTGTTATTTGTCGTCCTCCTGATGATGTCGTTGGACCATTATTTACAAATTGAACAATTTGACTTTCAATATTATATATTGAATCATAATCCTCGGAGTCCTTTAATTTTTCTATAGAGTCTGCCATGACATCTTGAGCTATAAAAAAGATTGAAATCAGCACTCCCAGTATAATAACTCTACTGTTCTTTTTCATTGTTATCCCTCCTTAATCAACAATAATAGAATTTTGATAATACCCCGTTCCTGATTGATAAGAAACCGCTCCACTCATTTTATAACCATCATACCAAAGATCTGTCTTAGTACATCCTTTTGCAGGGTCAATAATGTTTACTTTAGCAGTATTTTTATTTAAACCGCGTACTACTAAATAGTGTCCATTAAGTTGAGTCGATGTATTCTTCCAATTAACATAAATTACATATGGATCATTTTGATCATTAATTTCTTGGTCTATTTGTGATATTCCAAGCCGCCCCTTAACAACTGCAGATTTATTTGTAATGTATTCAATGGATTTTTTTACCCCTGTATGAGTCCCTCCCCAATTGACATTAAGTATGTATATGTGCTGAACAATTTGTGTTTGTGTTATACTTGAACTTGGATTTTTATATTTACCTACCATCTGAGATGAAGCTGCCCAACACCAATTATCCTTTTCTTGTTGTTTTCTGCCAACTGATAAAACTGTCGTTACAACTGCGCCAGATGAATTAAATGTGTATTTCGCTTTTCCGATTGTTCTTGTGCAATTACTTATCATTACTCCAGAAGTTTCTAGATAATACCACTTTCCCTCATTTTTTAACCACCCAGTTAACATCGAACCACTATCAGGTGACGTTGTCTTCAAATAATACCATTCTCCCCCTATGTATTGCCAGCCTGTCAACATAAGTCCCATATCTGGTGAATTTTCTTTTAAATAATACCATTTCCCCCCAAGTGGCTGCCATCCTGTTAACATAGAACCACTATCGGGTGAACTTATCTTGAGATAGTACCATTTTCCTCCCAAATTTATCCATCCAGTCATCATCCATCCAGAGCCATCAAAATAATACCATTTACCACTGATATATTCCCAGCCATTTTTTGTATATGTACCATTACTATGCTTATACCACCAACGACCATCGGCAGCCTGTATCCATGTCCCCGGAATTGTCGTAGCTCTCAAGTATTCGGCAATTTCATAAGGCTCTGGTTCACCATCAATAGCTATGCAAGCATCTTTGTCATCCATATTTGTTTCAATGGATTCTGACTCTCGAAGGGAATAATCTACTTCTTCATCTTTATCAGATTCTTCTTTTTTATTCCTCCCATCTAGTTCAGTTTCATCTTCTTCCAATTTAGCTTCTGGTGTTTCCTCTTTATCCGAGTCATATTCATCCGGAATAACATCAGAAGTTTCTACTTTGTCTGAATTAGATGGCTCGTGTATATCCGACATATTTTCCTTTTCACTATTGTCAGTACCAGTATACTTTTCATCTTTGTTTTTCTCCTGTTGTGCAAGTGCCATTATCTGATTAAGAGTTGCTGCATGTACCATTTCTCCCCCCAAAAAAGTAATAAACATGCATGCTGATACACATAGGACTACAATTCTTTTTCTCATAAATCCTGCCTCCCTTTTACTTTTATATGGTAGCATAGTAAATTATGAGTACTATTATACTAATTAAACCATACTTGTTCAACAAAAGTCGTTCGACACGATTCGACAGGTAATAGAGGGACTGCTTTTGGCAGTCCCTGTTTACTAATCCTTTTTAATTCTTTTGCTTTCTTATTGGCCACTTTAAAGTCTGCCCCAGGCAATATCTATCCTAAGTATTCTATCATTGAACATTCTTCTGATAAAAGAGTTGAGAATAGTTTTCGTCAGAGCACCTTTATTTTAGTATTTCCGGACATACGCTTTAGATACCGCTATCCCCTTTTAATCATGTCAAAAAGAAGTGAAAATCAAAAATGTTCTCTGTCATTAATCCCTTCACTGTTACCAACAAAACTCCATGCCATGCCTGTACCGTGTCTTCCCCAAAGCTGTTTTGATAAGTCTCATGTTCCATTAACCCCATCTACTGAATACACAAAACAGCACTACAATCGGCAGGACAGCGGTACCTGGTCTTTTGTTTTGATTATACAAGATTCTTTATCTATTGACAACGGGACCTCTGCATTTCCTGCAGACAAAACACAAAAGCCTGCGTACTCATTTACAGTTCTCCACCGTCTGTGATAGACTTGTTTTATATCAGGCAGAGAAATTCCTGCGAAATACTTTCGTTTCTCTTGACCTTCCCCTGCAGGGGAAGGTTTAAACTAGAATAAGAGGAGGTTATATGTATAAAATCAGTCAATTTTCCAAAATTTCCGATCTAACTGTGAAAGCACTGCGTTATTACGATAAAGAAGGGATTCTGTCACCATCCTTCCGGGATGAGGAGAATCAATACCGGTATTATAATGATGCGGATTTTGAAAAAGCCCGGCTCATCAAATATCTTCGTTCTCTGGACTTCTCAATAATGGAAATCCGGGAAATTCTGGAAACTGCAGAGACTGAGAATGATTTGGCATTTATACTAAGAGAGAAAATAAAAATAATTGAAAAGAATATTTCAAAGGAAAAAGAACTCATACGAAAAATCAGTACAGGACTCCCTGCATCTGAAACAAAACAGCCTGCTCTGCCATACAAGATTGACGTTACAGACGTAAAAGAAATGCTTGCAGCCACAATTCGCTTTACAGGCAGATATAGTGACCTTGGAAAGTATGTGCCGCTTCTCTATCAGGCAGTGAAGGACTGCAAGACAGGCAGACATTTTAACTGTTATTATGATGACGCCTGTGTGGAACAGGCAGATATTGAACTCTGCCTGCCCGTCAAATGCAGAATAACCCATCCATCTGTGACTTGCAAAAAACTGCCCGGCATTAAAGCACTGCGTACCCTCCATTATGGCAGCTACGATACTTTATATCTTGCGTATAAATCTGTCTTTGCCTATGCCAACGCCAACAACTATAAAATTTTGGTTCCCACAAGAGAGGTATACCTAAAAAGTCCCGGCATGATTTTCAAAGGAAATCCTGCCAACTATACTACAGAGATTCTTTTACCCTTTGAAATCCTTTAAAGGAGTAAAAATATGAAAACAATAATTGAAGATTTTATCCCTCAGGGTGGAAAACATTGTATCACCAATTCCCTAAAACAGATTTTTACCTATTACGGATATCCCATGTCAGAGGAAATGATATTCGGTCTGGCATCCGGTTTGTCCTTCCTCTACCTCAACCAGTCAGACAGCCCTATGGTAAATGGCAGGATAAAAGTATTTGAATTTGAAGAAAAACTGGCAAAACGCCTTGGTATCTCCATCAAATGTAAATCCGGAAGACATTATCCTCAGATTTTTGAAACCACAAAGCAGCTCATTGAGGAACAAAACCCCGTTCTTATCTACACGGATATGCCGTATCTGAAATACTTGGGCATGGATCCAAACAGCCACTTTGGAGGACATGCCGTGGTTTTGTTTGGCTTCGATGATACTGCGCAGAAATTCTTTGTAAGCGACAGAGATAACCACGATTTTCCCATCAAAGTCCCCTCAGGTCAGATAGCTGAGGATTATCACATGGTAGATTATGCAGAAATTGAAAAGGCCCGCAGGAGTTCACACAGACCATTTCCGGCCAACAACAAGTATTTGACATTTGATTTTAGCGGATACAAAAAGGCAGAAAAAAAAGTCCTGTGCCAGGCCATAGAAGAAACCTGTACCACAATGCTATTCCCCTCCGCACAATTGCTGGGTATAAACGGCATCAAAAAGTTTTCAAAAGAAATCCTGAAATGGAAACAGTTCAGCTCCCAAAAGCTTCGGCTGGCAGGTACCACCAATTATTTTCAGATCAATGAGGCAGGCGGCACCGGCGGAGGGATTTTCCGCAGAATGTATGGTGATTTTCTCATAGAATGCGCACCTGTTTTTCAGGATGAAAGGCTTGTGGACTCAGGACAGCGTTTCCTCTATGCCTCCCGGCAATGGGATTCCTTGGCTTTAGATCTATGGCAGTTATCCCTTGACCCAGACACGGAACTTTTAATAAAAATGTCAGCCGCCATCGCAGACCTTTATGTCATTGAAAAAGATATTTATTTGTCATTGCTTGAGACTGTGAAACAACATACCTTGGACCGGGAAGAAATGTAACATACGATTCTGGAAACACACTTGAATGGATTTTCTTCCCCTCTGCTTTAACCTTAAGGATTATATAAAAACAAGCCGTACAACATTTTTATCTGCTGCACGGCTGTTTTTCGTTACTCTTTTCTTTATTACAGCGGATACACTCCTAATTCTTCCCGCAGCCACCTTCTATACCGCTCAAGCTGCCCCTCAGTATGAAAATAGTGTTCCCCCTGTTCCACCACTTCCAGGCGGCACGAGAAGCGTTCTGTAAATGCCAGTATCCTGTCATACTCACACAAATCGTCCTCACTGCCATACAGGATACTTGTGGGAGAATTCCATTTCACAATAGGATTTTCCTTTGTATAGCAGTAATAGTCCCAGTAAAGCTTTTGTCCAATGGGGGTATCCAGCTCTCCGTTTTCTTTTAACTGACCGGATGTAATGTGAAACCAGGCCATCATATTTTCTATAATCCGCTCCATATCCACCACCGGGGACAAAAACAGGCATCTTTCAAATTCCTCTTCCCTATAAGCTAGGAGACTGAAATACGCGCCCAAACTGCAGGCAAATAATCCCACTGTGTTCCATTTTTCTCTGACAAATCCCAGGATCACTTTCAGTTCTTCCACACAATTCTGCACCTTACAGGGAATTCCCTCTTCTTTTCTCTCCCCGTGTTCCGGCAGATCAAAGCTAAGTACCTGATACCCCTTTTCCGAAGCTGTCTCTGCCAGGATCCGCACAGGTACATCTGTCTTGCTGGACTGGTTTCCATGTACTGCCACGATCACCTTGTCCGCCTGCTCACCATATAGAACAGACGGTATCTTATCTATCTGAAAAATCTGCATCTTCATATTACTTCTGTCCTCGCCTTTCCTCTTCCAACTCCCACAGATGTCTGTCCTTTCTAAAATACAGGCAGATAAGCACACCCGCTATTCCCAGAAAGAAAAACAGCATTGCCGCCCCGGAACCTTTTCCGCTCCCAAAAGCACGCACCAGATAACTTCCCGATGCCTGTGTGCCCATAATAGGTTCAAACACCTTATCCACAAACAATCCGCCTAAAAGATATCCCACCGGGATTGTAAAAAACTGCAGAGTGTTGCGCACAGAATACACGCGTCCCTGTATTTCCAGAGGGGTATGGGAACGGATCAGCACATCCATATTGGCTGACATAAAGGGAATAAACAGCCATCCCAGCACCGCCCCCAAACACCAGACCTGTGTACTTTTCCCAAAGGCCAGAAAAAAGTTCTCTGTACTCATGGAAAACAAAAGGGAATTACAGATGATCCGCATTCTGCTCTTCGGCGGTGCGGACATAGATACCCAGATACTGCCTGCCAGATTTGCAATTCCTCCACAGGCGTTCACCCATCCAAGCGCCATTTTACTGCCTCCGTTTCTGGACAGGAGCATAGCCGGCAATGCCGCGTCGTACATGGATGCCACCAGATTGATGGCCGCCAGAAAAAGGATCAGGTCCAGGATCCCTCTGTTCTCCCGCATATATCCAAGGCCTTCCCCTGCCGCTTTTATAAGAGAACCCGGCCGCCCCCCGGATACCGGCCTGTTCTCCGGGATCCGGATAAAAAATGCAAGGGTAAAAAACGCAGCGGCGAAGGTTGTCAGGTCAATGGCTATCACCGCCCCAATCCCCCAAAAAGACATAACCGTCATGGCAGCAATGGGATTCAGCACAGTGATAAGAGAGTTGGAAAACGAACGCATACCGCTCACCCTTTGGTATTGTTTTTTCGGTGTGAGCAGGCTCACCGCCACATCCGAGGCAGGCTGCTGAATGGTATTCATCAGGCCGTTCAGCCCATTGATAAAATACAGGTGCCAAATTTCCAGGCTTCCTGCCCTCAGCAGATAAAATACCGCTGCTGTACTGACTGCCGCAATGGTGTCGCACACAAGCATGGTATGCTTTTTGTTCCATCGGTCACTCAAAGCCCCTGCAAAAATGCTCAAAAGTACATAAGGAGCATAGGAACAGATTGCCAGAAGGGAAGTAGACAGCGCCGAACCGGTCTGCTGATACGACCAGATCACTAAGGCATAGCTTGTCATGGAACTGCCCAGCGCGGAAAGCGCCTGGGTCGCCCACAGCAGAATAAAAGTATGTAGTCCTTCAAATAGTGCTTTTACGTTATTTCGTTTTTTCATTTTGACTTTGCCCTTTCTTTCATAAACTTGGTTTATTCAAAGAACGCAAAGTCTGACGGACGAAAAGGCATTACACCCGAAATTCGTCTCCATACAAATCCGTCCGCATCTCAGACTTTGCATGGAGCTTTTAAAATGCAGAGCATCACTGTTATCATCCTCTCTTCGTTTTTTTGATATTAACATTAACTGCGGTATTTGTAAAGCAGTCAGGTATTTTCATGCTCTTCATTCCTGAAACTTTTATCTACAGATAAACTTCTAACAAAAGTATCTTGTACAGCATCATAACAACACGCCACATCCTTTTTTAGTGACATGCCATTTTAAAAATTCACGCATGGTACACAAAGGAGGCTGCCCCGCCAAAGCGGATACAGCCTCCTTTGTATGTCATGCGTGAATTCAAATCCATTTGGAGCCGCAGTTTGCGGAGGATGCGGCTATGTCTATATCATAGCTAACCACCACCCGTTTTACAAGCCACCCCAGGGGATAATTTTAAAAAAATTTCAGTTTTTCGTCTGTATCTTCTTCTCCTGCTCCGGCTTAGATAACTCTAAAGGCTCACCTTCGGCGCTGCCGTCCTTTTTGCTTTTATCTTCCCCGGTAAGCATTTTCTTCACAGAAACGATCAGCAGGATCAGCACCGCGATCAGCGGCAGCCCTGTGAGTACGGAAATGGTTTTTACCGCCTCCAGTCCTCCGATCAGCATTAGGCCGATCGACAAAAGACAGAACAGAATTGCCCAGAATATCCTGTTCCATCTGGCAGGCTCCTCATTTCCCTTCAGACGCTTCATGGTGGTCCCGGCCAGAACATAGGCACAGGAATCAATTGTCGTTGCAAGATATACAAAACAGACAATGCATAAAAATATCATCATGAGCTTCGGCATAGGCAAAGTCCGAAGAATTGCCACAATGGCAGCGCTCTGGCCTTGGCTCTGCAGAATAGATGCCAGATCCACTCTGCCTGTCTCCTGCAGAAACAAAGAGTATCCTCCGAATATCATAAAGCTTACACAGCAGCCCAGACTTCCCCATATGAGTTGTCCCCACACGACATTTCTTATGGTGCGCCCTCTGGAAATACGTCCCACAAACATTCCCATCATAGGCATAAAAGCCAGCCACCATCCCCAGTAGAAAACGGTCCATTCCTGCGTAAATTTCCCGCTTCCGAAGGGGTCCGTATATGTACTCATTTTGACAAAATCAGAGGCATACAGACCAAGAGAATTTATTTCCATTTTGAAGATATCAGTTGTCGGTCCCACAAAAAGTACGATCGCCATAAAGACAAAAGCCAGCACTACATTTATATTGCTGAGCTTTTGGATCCCTTTATCCAATCCCAGGTACACTGAGGTTCCAAAGATACAGACCCAGATGACCAATACTACAATACGCACAACAAAGTCATAATTCTGCGGAATTCCGAATACCTCCCGTATGATCACAGAGAGTACCGGCGCTCCAATCCCAAGAGATGTGGAAATAGACCCCACAATGCCAAAGATGACCAGCATGTCGATCACGTTTCCCACAAATCCCCTGGACTGCTTTTTAAGTACAGGTTCACAGGCAATGCTCAGGCGCATGCCCGGTTTTTTCCGGACAAACATCATATAAGCCGTGGCAATAATAGCCGGATTATAGAATGCCCAGGCGCTCAGTCCCCAGTGGAACTGCCCGTACATATGCGCATACTCATACGCCTGCTTGCTGAATGGCTCCAGATCAAAAGGAGGGCCGCTCACATAATAGATCGGCTCCAGAAAGCCCAGGATCACGATGCTCGTTCCCACACCCGCAGTAAAAAGCATGGCGATCCAGGAAACGTTGGAATACTGCGGTTTATCCTCAGCGCTGCCCAGCTTTACATTCCCGTGCCTGCTCACTGTCAGCCAGATCAAAAATCCAAAAGACACAAGGCAGGCAAGCAGGTACAGAAAACCCAGTCTTCCTGTGCAGAACTCAAATACGCTTGAAATTATCTGGTTGGAAATCTCCGGTGCCAGATACAGCGGAATAATAATGACTGCCAGGATCACCACAGCCGGGATGAAAACCTTCTTTTCAATCTTCTCAAACAGTTTCACATCGTGTCCCTCCTTTATGGATGCCGATCATTCCGTCAAGTTAAGCTGCCGTATTTGACAACGAGGGCGTCAGCAACACCTACTCCTTCCCCTTCCGGGTATACAAACAGCGGATTGATATCCAGCTCTTTGAGGGTATCCCTGTTTGCACTGGCGAAATCAGCAATACTTACAATGGTATCACACAGGGCGTCTATATCACATTTGGCCCCGCCGCGATATCCGTTCAATAATTTAAAAGATTTCAGTGATCTGAGCATGTCTAAGGCCTCCGCTTTGCTGATCGGAGCCGGGTACAATGCCACATCCCTGAACACCTCAACGAACACGCCGCCCATTCCCACCATGACCATGGGACCAAACTGCGGGTCGTTATTCACACCAATGATCATCTCTACTCCTGATTTTAACATGGGAACTGTTAATATCCCATTAATTTTTGCGTCAGGACGCTTGGATGACACACTGTCCATAATTTCATTATATGCCCGAACTGCTTCTTCAGGACCATGAATATTCAGCTTCACGCCGCCCACATCGCTTTTGTGCAGAATATCGGCGGACTCCACTTTCATGACAAGGGCTTCCTCTGTATTCTTTGCAAATTCTGCCGCTTCCTCTGCAGAGGTGACAATGACTTCCTTGGGAACCGGAACCCCGTAGGCGCCCAGTTCTTTCTTGCTGTCATGCTCAGACAGAGCATATGTCTCATTGCTCTTCTTCTGTCCTACCGCAAGGCTCAGGCTCTTATTATCCGGTGTATATGAAATAAAATCAGCCAGATGGCGGAGTATCTTAAATGCATAGACCGTAGGGGGAAGTACCGGCACACCGATATTAAACAGCTTTTCCTGGTATTCCGGGTTCCTGGTATTTTCTGCAAAAGGGATCATGGCAATGGGTTTGCAGTTATCCCCTTTTTCTTTTACAACCTTCTCAATTCCCTCATACATATAGTGAATAGCCGGGTCTGCGATATCCAGAAGCAGTGTGTAGCCGATCAGGACCATACCGATATTGGGGTCATCCATTACAGTCCGCAGCGCTCCTGCGTACAGGTCCGCGTCATAGGAAAGGCTTGCCGTCATATCCAGGGGATTGTTAGGTGATGCGTAGGAGGGAAGCTGCTCTTTTAATGAGGCCAGCGTCTCCTCTGCAAAATCCGGGTACTCGATACCGTTTAAGCTGCCCACGTCGGCACAGATTCCTGTCTCCCCCCCTGAGAGGTTCATAGACGCGAATGTGGCCTGCTTCGGCATCTGCTTTAAAGTGGAGAGCATCAGGGACATGGCCATCAGCTCCTCCAGGTCATCCACACGGATCGCTCCGAACTTTTTCAGCACAGCATCAAAAGCCGCATCGGAACCGGAAAGGCTTCCTGTATGGGAGGCAGCAATGGCGCCGCCCTTGGCACTTCTTCCCGCTTTTAAAATGACAACAGGTTTTCTCTTGTCCGCGGCCTTTTTTAGAACAGCCGCAAATTTATCCGCATTCTTAACACCTTCGATATAAACACTGACCACCCTGGTATTCTCATCTTCAACCAGGAAGTCCATGTAATCCTCCATCTGGACGATCTTTCCGTTTCCGGCTGATATGCTGTAGGAAAAACGCATGCCGGGGCAGTCCATCAGGGACAGACAGAGCTGACCGCTCTGGGATACCACGCCCACACTGCCTTTTCTGTCTCTCTTGTCAGAGATAAACGCAAAGGCCTGCACATTGTCCACATAATTGACAAATCCCGCACAGTTTGGACCCATAACAGCGATCCCAAGCTCTTTTGCTGTGTCCATCAGTTCCTTTTCATTGGCTCTTCCCTGGTCCGTCCCCACTTCACCATATCCGCTGGCAAATACCACCGCACCGCCGCAGCCCTTTGCCGCACCTTCTCTCAGAAGCGGGATAACCGTCTTCTGGGAAGTACAAATGACCATCATATCCACATTTCCCGGCACATCCGATACGTTCTTATAACAGGGAACTCCAAATACCTGGTCACGCTTTGGATGGATAAAATATACATGGCTTCTGTCTTCCATATAAGTAAGGATATTGCGGCACACATCACCGCCGAAGCCTTCCTTCTCACTGGCACCGATGACTGCTACGGACTTCGGTTTCAGCAGTTTTGTCAAATCCATAGTTTTTTACCTCCTGTGAGAGGGCGGCCAATTCCGCCCTCCTGCTCAAACCCCTTTATTATTTACCTTCCACCCCACGGCGATAGCAGGCTACATTCTTTTCATTGAATTTGCCTTTTCCCTTTTTTTCAAAAAAGGAGACAATGGCTGTTTCCATATATTCGATTGTAAACAGATCACTGTGGGCAGCCAGTGCTCCCAGCATGACCAGGTTGGCACCCTTAGGATTTTTCACTTCCGCGGCTATGTCTGTGGCGGGAATCTTTACTACCGTGATATCTTCCCTGTAGGTTCTGTCCTCCGGTACAATGGAGGAGTTCACCAGCAGAAGCCCTCCGGGTTTCAGACGCTCCTCGAATTTATCAATAGCCGGAGTGTTCATGGTGAACAGAATATCCGGGTGCTTGGATACCGGACTGGCGATCAGCTTATCGCTGATCTTCACCGTACAATTGGCAGTTCCGCCCCGCATCTCCGAACCGTAGGAGGGATAGAATAACACATTTTTGTCCTGTTCCATGCCGGCATTGATGAGCAGCATTCCGGCTGTCAGCACTCCCTGTCCGCCGAATCCGGCACAAATAATTTCTTTTGCCATGTCTATTCCTCCTCCTTTTTGTCTTTAAATTCACCCAGAGGGAAGTATTTTTCCATCTCATTTTTCAGGTGCTCCATGCTCTTTACAGGAGTCATGTTCAGGTTTGTGGGACACGGGGAGAGCAGTTCAACCAGACAGAATCCCTGGCCCTTCATATGTTTTTCAAAGGCTTTTTTGATGTATTTTTTACACTGGATCATCCCCTTGGCATCTGCCATGGTCCCTCTTGCCAGGTAGGCAATGTCAAAGCCTGTAAATGCCTGCTCAACTCTGAAAGGCATTCCCATTTTTTCGGGATCTTTTCCTCTCGGTGTGGAAGTGGTGATCTGGCCCGGAAGAGATGTGGGCGCGCATTGCCCGCCGGTCATGCCGTATAAGCTGTTGTTGATGACTACAGTCACCACATTGTCGTTTCTCAGTGCAGTGTGCATCGTCTCCGCCATGCCGATGGAGTACGCTGCGCCGTCACCGATATAGGCAAGCACCGGATTATCCGGGCGTACTTTCTTGATGCCTACGGCAGTGGCCACGGGGCGGCCGTGAGCTGCCATAACTGTGTCAAATCTCCAGGAATCAATATTTAAAGAACCGCAGGCCACATCTACCACAGCCAGAAGTTTTTCACTTAAGCCCATCTCTTCCATTACTTCAGCGATCAGACGGACTGCCAGGCCGTGTCCGCATCCGGGACAGAAGCCGCTTTGCGTAAATGTTACGGTTTCAGGAGCTACCAGTCTCATATTATACTCCCTCCTTTTTCAGCATTTCTTTTGCTTTTGCAATGATTCCGTCAGATTCCGGAATCTCGAAAATAGAACCAAAATGGTCAACCGGATATTTTCCGCCGGTAGCCAGGCGCACGTCGTCTGTCATCTGACCTAAAATATTCATCTCCACTGTGAGGAAGGCTTTTGCATTCTTTGCCTCCTCAAAGGCTTTTACCGGGAACGGCCACAGGGTAATGGGACGGATAAGCCCCAGTTTCAGGCCCTCTTCCCTTGCAAGCTCAACTGTCTCACGGCATACCCTTGAACTGATCCCATAAGCCACAAGTACCAGATCTGCGTCTTCCACCTGGATATTCTCAAAGCGCTGTTCGTCCCGCTCCATGTCATCGTATTTCTCTCTCAGGTAATTCTCATAATCCGGATGGGTGTAATAAACATTCTGGATCTTACGCTGCTCACAGCCTTTTTCACAGCCCTTGATACTCCAGTCAAATTTGTCGATGTCGTGGTCCCTGAATTCGGGGATTTCCACAGCTTCGATTATCTGCCCGATAGCCGCGTCGGAGGCAATGAGAACAGGATGACGGTATTTCTCCGCCAGATCAAAAGCTTCCACCATCAGATCTGCATTTTCCTGGACAGACGCAGGTGCCAGTACCAGTGTGTGATAATCGCCGTGACCGCCGCCTCTTGTGAGCTGCCAGTAATCTCCCTGCCCCTGGGCAATATCTCCCAAGCCTGTACCAATACGCATAACATCCACGATCACAGCCGGAAGATCTGCTGCCACCAGATAGGAAATCCCCTCCTGTTTCAGAGAAAATCCGGGGCCTGCAGATGTGGTCAGCGCCCTTGCGCCTGCTGCGGATGCCCCCAATACCATATTTACGCCTGCCAGTTCAGACTCTGCCTGGATAAATACACCGCCCACATCTTCCATTCTCCAGGAGAGATATTCCAGGATCTCTGTCTGCGGAGTGATCGGATATCCGCTGTAGAAGCGGCATCCAGCCGCCAGTGCCGCCTCTGCCAGAGCCTCATTTCCTTTAAATAATACTTTTCCCATAATGAACCTCCCTCATCGTATTTCAAATACATAGTCCGGGCATACGCGGTAACACATGCCGCATACCACACATTTTTCTGCATCCACTTCAACCGTATTGTACCCCTTGGCATTCACATGGCCGGATTCCCGGATGGCCTCCTGGGGACACGCATTCATACAATAACCGCAGCCTTTGCAGCGGACGGGATTGGTGTAAACTTTTTCTTTTCCCATAATTTCATTTTCCTTTCTATGATCATTCACAGGGGGGACTGCTTTCCTTGTCTTTTTCGCGTACCGTCAAGAGCCACGCGTCAGACCGCATTTCCCTGTTTTGCTTTCTTACCATGTCTGTAGATCAACATTGCAAGTGTGGCGCCCACCAGTCCTGAGACTGCAAGGAAACCAAAGATAAAATTGTATCCTGTGCCGCCAAAAGAATCCAGCCACTTTCCGAAGAGCACAGAGTAGATGGAATCCGGCAGATAGCCTATAATAGACGCGATTCCGATCACGGTTCCTGTCATGACTCTGGGGATTCCCGCTTCACTGACTGTGGAGAACACAACTCCGTACATCATCATGGCAAATGCTCCCGGAATTAGGGTATACAGGCTGGCTGCCATGGGGCTGATGCCGGAGGGCAGGATAAGAACCGCTCCGAACAGAGCTGCCAGTATGATAAATGCCGTGGAGAGCCATTTACATGTGGACTTAAATATTTTATCTGCAATGATGCCTCCCACAGGAGCCAGCAGCAGAAGCAGATAGTTGCGGACAATGGAGATAAATCCGGAGCTTTCCGGGGATACACCTATCACTTCTGTCAGATAAGGATTGAAATAGGAGATGCTGGTATAAAATCCGTATCCGCAGAAGATAGTAAAGGAAACGATCCAGACCACCGGATTTTTCAGCAGTTTTCCCACATCACCCATGTTGAATTTCGGTTCCCCGCCGCCGGCTTTTTCTTCCTGTTTGTCACTGCCTTTCATAAGGAAGAACAACAGAATCGCTGCAAGGATCGCCACAGAACCGCCGGCTAAAACTGCGCGGAAGAATCCCTGTTCCATATCTCCGCCGGCTGTCTTGTAAATATTCAGGGCCAGTGTGTTGGTCAGGGCCGCCGTGATTCCGTTGCAGGCATAGTAAAGGCCATACATGAATCCCTGTTCTTCCTCTGTTCCGATAATACGGACAGCTTTCATAAGCGCGGACCAGAACACAAAAGCCGTGCTGAAGGAAAGTCCCATCCAGATGAACATGGCGATCTTAAAGTTCATGGTAAAGGCATATAAATAGGCAAGAGCCGATGTACTCAGAAGGGAGATCATCAGTGCTTTTTTCGGGGATACTTTGTCAGCAATGATACCGCCCGGTATGTAGAGGATCATATTTCCCACCGTGTACATGGTGAGCAGCAGGCCGGACTGGGTGTTGCTCATATGCATGGCCGCAAGCTGTGCGTCATAAAAAATGTATTTCACGTAGGGCAGAAAATAGATGGAACCTCCTGCCAGGCCAAGTGTTATGACCGTAAGGTATTTTCTCACTTTAGAATTCATAAAAACCTCCATATACATGGAATGGGGATGCTTTTTTCGCATCCCCACCCTATCCAGCAGAATAACGGATTACATATCCGGAGTGTCGGATTTGTCCGGTGTGAACAGCCTTCTGGCTACGTCACGGGTGAATTCACCTGTCTTTTTGGACTCTTCAAATACCCGGCGTGTCTGTTTGCGGATCAAGTCTACTGTGTCTTTCACAATAGCTGCTGCCGCATCCTCATCACTCATATCTTCGATCTTTACAAGGCGGAAGATAACCGCTTCATAGATACGGATGCCGCCCAGATTGGAAATAAAGTCAACGGCTACATCAACACCGTTTTTACGGAGGATCTCGTCTGCTTCCGGTGTGGTCGGGATATTGGCTGCCTCCACTAACAGGGATGCTTTGATCTTGTCAGCATTGTCTTTATTGATCACATCTTCCAGAGCTGCGGGAATGAGGATATCACATTCTTTTTCCAGCCACTGGCTGTTCGGATAGATCTCATAATTATCTTCAAAAGCTTCCTTGTTCATCTCACCTTTTGGAAGTCTGGTAGCTACCAGCTTGGGAATATCCAGGCCGTCCTTGCAGTAAACCAATCCGTTTACATCAGCGATGCCCACAACCTTGTAGCCCATATTGTTCAGGGAGTTTACACAGCTTGCGCCTACACATCCGAATCCCTGGATAACAACAGACGCGCCTTCTATGCCGCCCTTCATCTTCCAAGCTTCGTCGGCTGCCGCCGCAACGCCGTAGCCGGTGATCATATCATACATTTTGAAACCGTCGTAGGTCAGTTCTTTTTCTGCTCTGTCATGATTTACGATACCCTGATGGATATCAGGATCTTCCTTCATGGCCTTTGTCTGGGGAATACCGATTCCCAGGTCATCTAAGATCCTTAAAACGTCGGAGTAATCCACACCTAAATCTCCGCCGATGGAAACACCTGCATTGATCACCGGTGCGGTAGCAGTCAGGAAACGCCTCAGAACGTCCAGGGCATCCGGTGCTTTATAGTCATATGCGATCCCCGCTTTGCATCCGCCTGTTGTGAGGGATTCACATGCCTTATATTTGTACCCCATAGTCGTTGCAAGACGGATAACCTCCTCTTTTGTAACCGTCGGGTGCATTCTTGTTCCGCCTCCGCAATAATGATTAACGAAGTTGTATGCGCACATCCATCCCTTTGCATCTGTCTCTGTGTCGTTCCATTCCACTACTAAATACGGTTTGTTTGCCATTGTAAAAATCCTCCCATTTTTTAATCTGTTCTCTATTACAGAACTTTGTTCTTTATTGTATTAATTTTTTTACTCGGCATTTCGCCGAGTAATTATAATATTTCTTTTTACTATTCGTTCTGTATTTAAGAACTTCGTTCTTTTTTGATGATATGAGCATATCACACCTTGTTTGTTTTTTCAATATCTTACTTTAATCTTTTTCTTTTTTGTGCAAACTATCCAAATTCCGCTCTTTATTTTCTATAGACGTCTTTGAATCTCATTGGCATACCTCTTGAGGATCTGTACAAAAATGTCACGCTTCTCATCATCCATGCGCAGAGACGGAGTGCTGATACTTATGGCGCCTTCCACTTTTCCTAAATGATTCAGTAGAGGCACCCCCACACATTTGACGCCGAAGGTGTTCTCCATATTATCCACTGCATAGCCGTCCCTCCGTGCCTTCCTGACTTCCTCCCACAGCTTCTCCTTATCCGTGATCGTATAATCTGTGAAGGCTTTTTTCTCACGGCTCAGGATCTCCTCCACCGCTTCATCAGGCATATGGGAAAGGATGACTTTCCCCACACTGGTGCAGTACATTTTGGAGCGCTCTCCTGTCACTGATCTGCCGGGCAGCATCTGGCCTTCCGGATAGATACCTTCCAGATACACTACCTCGTCTTCATGTGGGATGGCCAGATATACCAGCTCTCCCGCTTCTTTTGCGATCTGGTGCATATAAGGAAGCACCACCCGGGTAATAGTAAGGCTCTCCCTCAGCGCGCGGCTCAGGGTGAACACAGCCGTTCCCAGCCTGAACTTGCCGGTCTCCGGATCCTGCTCCAGATAGTCCATGGCCTTAAAGGTCATTAAAATATTATGCACGTTGCTCTTGTATAGTCCCAGCTTTTCACTGATCTCCGTTACACCCAGAGGTTGTTTTTCCACGAAACATCCCAGAATCTCCAGAGCCTTCTGCAGGCTCTTTACCTTGATCTCTTTCTCTTCACTCATAGTGGTTTCCCTCCTAATATTCATGGCGGCACCGCTTGTTCCGTATATAAGAACTCTGTTCAATATTGTACCTTACTAAAATATTACCATTTCTGCCCTTATATTACAAGACCGTGTTTAAAAATGACATGCAAAAAGCCGCATCCCGGCGTTAGGATGCGGCTTTTAGAACTTGGAGTGTCTGTGAATTCAAATCAGACTTCACGTGCCGTTAATAAGCGGAGGGAACGGCACAAAAGCCAATACTGTAAATTTTCCGGTCAACTTTTGGAGGAAGATTAACCGTGATATCATCATATAACACCTGATTGCTTCCCGCAAGCCGCCCCCTGGGTTAAAAATAAAAAAGAGCTTTCTCCTTCCCTTCCGGCAGTTTTTTCACACCCGATTTCCCCATCCCGGGGTTCTCTCCTTGGCGTCTCTCTCCGGGAATTCTATTTCAGGAAAGAATCAAGGGCCTTGTTCAGCCGCTCCAGGCTCTTTTCGTCCCCCTTTTCCAATGCCTCCTCAATACATTCGTCCATGTACTGCTTCAGGACTTCCTTTCCCGCGCCATTGACAGCTGAGCGCACAGCGGCAAGCTGGATCAGGACTTCGCTGCAGTCACGGCCCTGTTCCACCATACCTCGTATGGACTTCAGATGGCCGGAAGCCCTGGCAAGACGGTTGACCATGCTCTTGTCATACTTTGTCCCTGTATCTTTTTTATCCTCTCTCATCGCACAGTTCCTTTCTCACTTTGCCCGCCTTTTTTAGCAATAGATCTCTTCCCCTCCGGCCGGATCCCAGGCATATCCTATCTGCCGGGCAGCCTCTGCCGCCACGTCAATATCAATTTGATCTGCCACCATCCAGAGTGTCATATCAAGCCCTGCAGCCGTACTGCTGCAGGAATAATATTTTCCGTCAGCCGCCACTCTGGCCCCTTCTATCCTCTCGATCCCTGCCGTGAACATCCTGTTCCAGTTCTTGTCAAGAGGACAGTCTGCCAGCTTCCGCCTGTACAGAAGCCCTGTCTGTGCCAGGATCGCGGAACCATTGCCCACCATCATACAGGTATCCGCATTCTCTGCGGCTCTTTTCACCAGGTTCAAAGTGCGCTCATCCTGCCAGAGCAGCCGCCTTGCTCCCTTTCCCCCGGGGATCAGCAGGATTCCCTCTATTTCCTCGGGGATCAGGAAATCTGTCCAGATTTTGGCTCCCTGTACACTGTTTATCACATCCCCGGACACAGAGAGATAACGGATGTGGAAATACTTCTGCAGTTTCCCCAGTATCTCTGCCGGCCCGAATACATCCATGGCCTCAAAATCATCAAACAGTACCATATTCACATCCATTTTTACACCTGCTTTCCTCTGTAGATTTTATATGATTCACCTCCGCCAGATTTATGTTCCTGGTACACACCTGTTCTGCCAGAGCCATGTTGTGTGTGACTGCCAGCAGCCCTATTTTTCTCTTTTCCACCTCATGGAGCATGAGATTCCATATCTGTGCCTGGGTGATCACATCCAGCATGGTGCTCATCTCGTCCGCCAGCAGAAAATGGGTTCCGTCAAACAGAGAGCGCGCCACACAGAACCGCTGCAGTTCTCCGCCGGATAGTTCCCGAGGATACCGCTCCAGCCACTCCTTCTCAATTCCCAGTGCACACAGCACCTCCTCCCGGAACATGCCTGACTCCTCCAGAACCTTCTTCATCTTCCATCGCGGATTGATAGCCTTCTCCGGGTGTTGGTAAATGAGTTGGACCGGACAGATTCCCTTCTTCTCCATAGGCTTTCCATCCAACAGGATTTCCCCCTCACAGGGTTCCAGATAACCTCCCAGAAGCTTTACCAGAGTGCTTTTGCCGTAACCGCTTGGTCCAACCAGGCCCACGCGTTCTCCTTCTTCTATGGAAAAGTTTACATTCTTCAGTATCCACGGCCCGTTTGTATAGCAAAATCCTAAATTTTTCGCTTCAAGTCGCATGTATACACCTCACATATCCTCCCCTGATCTCTCTCATGGGGATATCTTTTTCACATTCTTCTGTTCTGTGGGGACACCTGGGAGAAAAGAGACAGCCTTTTGGCAGATATTTGGCATAGGGCTGAAATCCAGGGATCGGCTGAAATCCATTCTGGGGCAGGGCCTGCCAGAGCGCCTTGGAATAGGGATGACGCAGTTCCTGCATCCCTCTCCTGAAGTCCTCAGCCTTTGCCATCTCTACTGTGGTACCCGCATAAAACACGGCAATCCTGTCCGCAATATTAAAGGCCAGATCAATGTCGTGGGTGATGAGCACCACGGCCTTCCCCTCATCTGCCAGCTCACGGAATATCTTCAGTGCCTCCAGTGCCATCTCCAGATCCAGCCCGGGTGTAGGCTCGTCCGCTATGATCAGGGAGGCGTTGCTGATAACAGCCGTTGACACCAGGACTCTCCTTGCCATTCCCCCGGATATCTGGAAGGGATAATATCTCTCTACCTTTTCATCCAGATGAAATCTCTTGAAAATCTCTTTCTGGGATTTTTTCCTGTCTTTGCCGCTGTCACTGCCTGTCACCTGTTTTCCCACTCTCATAAGGGGATCCAGATAGGCTACAGACTGGGGCACCAGAGCGATCTTCGTACCTCTGAGTGCCTCCTTCTTCTTCTGGTCAAGACACTCTCCCCTGTATATGACCTTTCCCGTAACCGCTGCGTTCTCCGGCAGGATTCCCATCACGGCATGTGCCAGCAGGCTTTTTCCGGAACCGCTGGAGCCGGCGATGGCTACAATCTCCCCCGGTTTCACATCCAGGCTCAAGTTAGATATTACCTTCAGGTCATACTGCTCCAGTCCCCTGTCATACATATGGAACGCTACGGATAAGTCCTCCACCTTCAGGATCGGTTCTCTCTCTGTTTTTTCTCTCTTCATGTTTTACTCCTATTCATGTGCGCTGTACGGATCTAATATTTTCTTCATATTTTCTCCCAGACGGTCAAAGAGCAGCACAATGATCACAAGCATTAGACCCGGGAAAAACGCAAGCCACCACATGCCCGATGACAGATATTTCATGGATTCCGACAAAATAATCCCTATGGCAGGCTGCTCCGGTGAGAGGCCGAACCCTAAAAATGTAAGTCCCGACTCATGCATGATGGCATGGGGAAAGAGAAGGATCAGGCCTATGATAAACTGGGGCACCATATGAGGCAGAATATGGTGGACCGTGATCCACCAGCTTGAATGTCCCAGTCTCTTTGACACACCTATATATTGCTGGGAGCGTATCTGGAGAACCTCACTTCTTATAATACGGGCAAGTCCTGTCCAGTGGGTGACTGCCACCCCGATCAGAACGCCTTTCAGCCCCTTTCCACAGGCAAAGGAAATGAGGATCAGCAGAACTGTATGGGGAATTCCCATAACAAGATCGATCAGCCAGTTGATAAAGTGATCCAGCCAGGAACGTCCCGTGGCTGCTGCCACACCTACAAACAAAGCGATCACCGCACTCACACTTGACGCGATCATGCCCACAGATATACTGACAGACAGCCCTTTTATGGTACGCACCAGCATATCCCGCCCCAGAAGATCAGTTCCAAAGGGATGCTCTAAAGAGGGTTTCAGTGCTTTCCTGGAAAAATCAGCCTGGATAAGGTCATCACTTAAAAAAGCCCCTGACAGATATACCCCCAGGATCACCAGGAAAATCAGCGCTGCAAAAATAATCGTTTTGGTCCTCCGGTTCACTCTCGTCCTTCTTCCCCGTACACCGGACACCACTGCGGTCATATCACTCATTTATGTATCCCTCCCTTATCTGCGGGTCCACAACCCCGTATATTATATTTGCCAGCATATTTCCCACAAAGACAAAGAGTGCCGAAAACAGGGTGATCCCTAAAAGCAGGGGGACGTCAGACCCCATACCCGCCGCAGAAGCCGCGGCACCTAAACCCGGATAGGAAAACACCGTTTCCGCCAGCACAGAGCCTCCGAACAATTCACTGAAGGAACCAAACTGCATAGTCACAGCCGGCAGCATAATATTTCGCAGACCATGCCTTTTTAAAATACTCCACCCGGATTCTCCTCTGGCTTTTGCAAAAAGAACATACTCACTTTCCAGCACATCCACTAATTTTTCCCTTGTGTGAAGCGCCACATTGGCAAAAGACAGAAAACTCAAGGTCAGAGCCGGCAGGATCAGGTGGTGGATCCTCTGCAGTACGGTCACCTGGTCCGTAGGAACGCCTTTCGGCACGCTCATTCCCATGGGAAACCATCCCAGCTTCACGGAAAAAATCATAAGAAATACAATGCCGATCCAGAAAGTCGGGATGGAACACATGATCAGACAGACCTTTTTCAGGACTTTATCCAGTCCTTTCCCGTGAAATGCTCCCATCACACAGCCCACGGTAAATCCAATGATCCCCGAAAACAGCCAGGCAGCCGCCATGAGAGCCAGAGAAGTGACAAACTTTTCTTTGATGATATCCAGCACCGGCCTTCGGTAGATCAGAGACACTCCAAAGTCTCCATGCAGCACCGACTTTGCCCACGCAAAGAAGCGTTCCACAGGCGGGTCATTTAAACCCCAGTATTCCGCTATCTTTGCCCTCTGTTCCATGCTCACATTTGGCACTGCTCCCACATACTGCTGCACCGGGTCAACCGGAGACATACTGACCAGAAGAAAGCTGATGATGCTGACTGCTATGAGAAGTGTCACCATGCGGAGCAGATATTTCCCTGTCAATTTCATATAATATTTATTTTTCATTCTGCTTCTCCATTCGATTTTCTCTTATAAATCTTGTAAAATACGCGATGGAACACGAACAGCCCCGAACGTAAAATCTGAGAGATTTTACGCCCGGAGCAGTATTTCCCGACTTATTTTATTTCCATGTCCATTCTGCAAGGTTGGCAACCAGAGGCCACGCCGCACCGTGCGCATGAATTCTCTGTTTTCCTATATCCAGCCCATCCTTTACATAGTAGAGATGTGACATATTTACATAGAACGCCCAGGGCGCTTCACCTCTCATAGATGTACCTGTCTCACCGTCCCACTGGGCCTTCTGCCACCACTGGTAGGAATCCTCTATGGTAAGGGAATTCATGGCCTTGTCCAGATATTCATCTGTCTTTTCGCTGGTATAGAATTCAGGATTGTAGAAATCTGTCTTGCCCGCATTACTGCTGTGGTACAGCATATAGGAGGTCATGGGACTGTCGGAACCCCAGCCCATGATCATGGGTTCTGAAAACATTCTCTTCACCGTGTCATCCGCGCTGACACCTTCCACTGTGATATCAAATCCCATGTTCTCTTTTGCCTGATTTGCCACGGACATGGCAACTGCCTGGCGCATGGAATCCCCTGCAAAATACATCAGATGAAAGGCCAGCTTTGTCCCGTCTTTCTCACGGATCCCGTCGCCGTCTTCGTCCTTCCATCCCGCTTCATCCAGAAGCTGTTTTGCATAGTCCACATCTGTATCTATAACAGTATCCTCATTCCACCAGGGCATACCATCGCACTCTGTATAGGCCGGTTTTGCAAAGCCGTTTAAAGCCTCTGTTATGATCTTTTCCCTGTCAATACCATAGCACAGAGCCTTCCTGACATTCACATCTGAGGTAATGTTATTCCCGATCTTGTAACCATCTTCTGTCGTTTTACCTTCATCCGGCACGGTGGGAAGTGTGATCCCTCTGTTGTCCACAGATTCCACCTCTTCCACGTGCATGCCGTCTATATCATTGGTGGCAATGGTCGCGGAGGTAAGTGCGATGTCCACATCCCCGGCTTTGGCAGATACAAACCGCGCATCCTCCTCCTGTACCAGGAACACTGCTTTTTTGATGGCCGGCTGTTCCCCGTAGTAGTTTTCATTGGCCTCCATGATAAACTGCTGGCCTTTATCCCACTGGGTCAGCCTGTACGGTCCGGAACCAATGGTCTCCTCAGCAGACAGTCCGAAATTATCGCTGTATGACTTTTCCGGTACGATCCCGATCTGGGCTACTGTATAGATAAAGGTCACACACGGCTTGTTCAGCTTGAATTCTACAGTTGTGTCATCCTTTGCCGTACATTCCTCCAGCATGGTAAGATCCATGTAAGTTGCCTTTTCTTTCGTGGTGTTGAATGTAAAAGCTACGTCTGAGGCCTTCAGCGGCTCTTTGTTTGAAAATACTACGTCATCCCTGATTTTAAACGTCCAGGTCAGTGCATCTTCGCTCACACTGTACTCTGTGGCCAGGTCATTTTCCAGTTTGTCATCTCCGTTCACTTTCACCAGGGAGGAATAGAGAGGCGAACCGGTGTAGCCGAACCCGGTGCAGGGGTCCCAGCTATCCGCGTCATTTGAAAATCCAATGGTAACTTCATCCTTTGCAGAAGTCCCCTCCTGCTCTTCTTTGGGAGCATCCGCCTTGGCTGACGCTTCCGTCCCCTTCTGTTTTGCCTCTTTTGCGGAATCCGTACCGGAATCCCCTCCGCTGCCGCAGCCTGTAAGCAGGGATACGGTCATTGCCATACAGCAGAGAACTGCCGCAATCTTTTTCTTCATGTGTTCTGCTCCTTTTTCTGTTTTGTATTTACTCTGTCTCTTCCCGGAATATTTCCCCGCTTCCGGGCTTTCATGAATGGAGTATAGCAGAGGAAAAAATGGCCCGCAAGCCGCCCCCGGGGTTTTAAAAAGAAGGTTTTTCAAACAAAAAAAAGCCTGTAATCGGCAGGTTTTTTGCCAACTACAGACTTTTATCCCATAGATTTTAACCCCATCCCGGGGTTCAGTCTTCTCCTTGAGCCAGTTCTTTATAATAACAGCCAACGTGACGCTGGCAGTGTCTGCATCCCCCCACACAGGTGAAGAGACTGTCCTCACATGCGGACACGCCCGCACCTTTTAATCCCAGGCAGAGTTCCCATGCCTGCTGGATGGCTGCTTCTTCCCCGTGCAGAACAAACGTCCTGGTTCCGTCACCGGTTCCGAATCCGCTTCCGGCTATCACCACCGCTTCCACACCGAAAAGGATCTCAAACGCTTTAAGCTCTGTGATAACAGGGCCGAAGAGATTATACAATCCGATCGCAGCTCCCATGGACAGATCAATACCGGCTCTTCCGCTGTGAGCCTGGGCTGCTCCCAGATCCGGGATCAATTTGTTGATGCCTGCCAGGATCAGCATGGGTACCCCCTGCATATACGCGCCGTGGAGGGCATATCCCCTGCTGCCTCCCCCCAGTGCCGCAAAAGCCAGCGCCGCTCTTCCCATGGGGTCAATGGCATTTGCTCCCACAACAACCAGGTCTTTGTCATTGAGTGATTCTGCAACCTTCTGGATACTACCGTCCACATTCACTCCTTTTCCCTGATCCAGCAGCAGATTATGAGGCGCCTTTGCCTTTTTCAGGGCAGTCCTCGTGCCGCTGGCATCAATTCTTCCGGAAATGCGCAGAGGTCCAAATCCCAGTTCCTCCGAGAGCGCGGACACGGTAGTGCCTCCGCACAGAAGGATCTTATTCTTCTCCAGACGCTCCTGTATCTCCGGCATCCTGACTGCCGCTTTTGCGATCAGACGCTTCCCTTCATTTCCCGTCAATGTAACCTGTACTTTTTTCGCCATATTTATCCTCCCAACATAAATGCGCATACCTGCCGAACAGCTACCCGCCCGAATCTTTTTCTTTCGGCAGACATTACATATTTCTTGTTCTGGGGTCCAGATAGTCCCGCAGTGCATCTCCGATCAAATTCACTGCCACTACGGTGATGGTGATGGCCAGACCCGGAATCAAAGCAAGATAAGAGGCTGTCCACACATAATTTCTGGCAGCGCTCAACATGGCTCCCCACTCAGGTGTAGGCGGCTGTGCGCCCAATCCCAAAAAACTCAATGTCGCCGCAAGCAATATGGAGGAACCGATCCTGAGCGTGGCCTGGATGATAATGGGACCGATGGAATTCGGCAGCAGATGCCGGAAAATGATCCGCAGATCTCCCGCCCCCGCCGAGCGCACAGCCTCCACAAAGCAGCTCTCCCGAAGTGACATGAACTGTGCTCTCACAAGGCGGGCAAACACGGGTATGGAGCTGATCCCCACCGCCACCATAGGCGTATAGATTCCCGGCTGCATTACCATGACAATTGCCATTGCCAGCAAGACACTTGGAAACGCCAGCAGTATATCACAGACTGTCATGAGGATCTGATCTAAAAGTCCGCCGTAAAATCCGGCAAAGGCCCCCAGCAAAAGTCCTCCTGTGAGGCCCAGGATCACGGATATAAAACCTGCCAGAAGAGAATAATGCGCCCCTGTGACAATCCTGCTGAACACATCACGCCCAAAGTCATCTGTGCCGAACCAGTGTTCCGAAGAAGGCGGCATTAGTTTGATGGCTGTATTCTGTTCATAGGGGGACTGTACCAGAAAAGGCCCTGCTATACTCACAACGATCAGGAGCAGAAGAATACAAAGCCCCGCAGCCGCGCTGGGGTTTCTCAATATTTTACGAAATGTACTCACATTCTTCCCTCCCTTCTAAGAATACCTGATACGGGGATCCAGCAGTGCATACACCAGATCCGTTATCAGATTGATCAATGTAAAAGTAACCGCAAGGATCAAAATACCTCCCTGCACGATCTGCAGATCTCTTGTGTTGAGCGCATCCACGATCATCCTGCCGATACCCGGCCATGAAAATACGGTTTCCGTCACAACCTGCCCTCCAAGAAGCACTCCAAACTGCAGACCGATGATAGTGACCACAGGGACTGCTGCATTTCTCAGCGCGTGGACCCATATGACCTTTCTGTTTTTAACGCCCTTTCCTTTTGCCGTCCTTATATAGTCCTGTCCCAGAACCTCCAGCATACTGGTTCTGGTAAGCCTGGCGATATTGGCAGCCACTCCAAGCCCCAGGGTCAGTGACGGCAGGACAAAACTGGAAATCCCCTCTCTGCCGTAGAAAGGAAACCAGTTATGGTTCACGGAAAATTCTATGATCAGAAGCAGCGCCAGCCAGAACGAAGGCATGGACACCCCTAAAAAGGCAGCCACCATGGCTATGGTGTCTCCTATCTTCCCCCTGTGAATGGCTGCAAATATGCCGATGGGAACGCCCAGCAGCACTGCCACGATCATACTACACACAGCAAGCTGAAGGGTTGCCGGCCACGCGGATCTGAGGATTTCCATAACCGGCTTGTTGGTCCTGTATGAGTATCCCAAATCACCGTGGAGCAGATTCCCCATATAGCTCACATACTGCTTTCCTAAGGGCTGGTCCAGCTCCATGGCACGGCGCAGATTATCCACATCCTCCACGGTTGCCTGCGGCCCTGCCAGCGCCTCCGCAGTATCTCCCGGAATTGCGTGGAGGAGCAGAAAGGCACATGTGGCAGCCCCCACTAATACAATGCAGGTAAAAATGATTTTCTTTATAATATATTTCAGCAAACAACCGCCTCCTTGACCTGTATGGCCTGCGGATGTCCGCAGGCCGGTAATCTGAATCTACTGCTTAGTGACTTTTTCCAGCATAATGTGTTCTGTCGGCAGCATCTCAATACCTGAAATATTGCTGCGGTAGGATAATGCCTGCTTCGGATAATACAAGAAGGTCCAGGCTGCGTCTTCCATGATGGTCTTTTCCGCCTTTGCGTACATTTCCCTGCGGGCAGTTTCATCCACCTCTGTCTTTGCCTGGTCAAGCAGCGCATCTACATCCGGATTATTATAGAATGCCCTGTTGGAATTAGGAGGGAACTGGGAGGAATGGAATACAGGATATAATCCCTGGTCCGCATCTCCGGTGGATGGGCTCCATCCGAGCAGGACCATGTCAAATCCTCCGTTTTTCACCTCTGACATCAGTGCCTGGAATTCCCACTGCCGGATATTCACATGGATCCCTGCTTTCTCCCACTGTGCCTGCAGGTTCTCACACACCTGTGTATCCATGAGATAGCGGCCCACAGGAGTCCACAGTTCAAGCTCTATGCCGTCAGGATATCCCGCTTCTGTCAGAAGTTCTTTTGCCTTTTCCACATCACACGCATACTTCATGCTGGAGTTGTATCCCCAGGTATACGGGGAGATCGGTGAGTCTGAAACCGTGGCCATGCCCCCGAGGATATCATTGACGATCACATCTTTGTCCACCGCATAGTTCATAGCCTGACGTACCTTCTCGTCCTGAAGCACGCCTTTGCTGTTGTTCAGGGCAACATACATAGTCATAACCGTATCCCCCTTCTGGATCGTCACATTGGGGTCACTTTCCAGTCTGTCCGTCTCTGTCACAGGGAGCCTCAGAGCCACATCTGCCTGTCCTGACTGGAGCAGAAGCGCTCTGGTTGCATCCTCGGGGACAACTCTGAAATACACCTTTTCCACAGCCGGCGCGCCTTTAAAATAATCTGTGTTTCTCTCAAGAACAAGCTCCTCTCCTGTTTTCCATTCCACGAACTTAAATGCGCCTGTCCCCACCGGGTGTGTGGAGATATCTTCCCCGTAGTCCTCCAGGGACTTTGGACTGATCACTGCCGCTACCGGATGGCATAACTGCTGCAGCAAAGCACCGCACGGCACGTCTGTGGATATGTTCACTGTATATTCATCCACGGCCTCTATCTTGGTAATAGCCGCCAGGACAGACCTTCTGGGAGAACCCAGGCTTTCGTCCAGCACTCTTTCAAAGGATGTCTTCACAGCCTCTGCGTTAAAATCTGTGCCGTCATGAAATTTTACACCTTCCTCCAGCTTAAAGGTCCAAGTGAGCTGGTCCTCCGAGACAGACCATTCCTTTGCCAGATCCGGCTCTATCTCCATTTCTTCATTGAAACGCACCAAGTTGTTGAAAATATTTTTGTTAAAAATCTCTGTCGCGGAATCCGTACAGAAGTGCGGATCAAAGGTAGACGCGTCACTTCCTGTCAGCACAATAAGCTCGTCTGCCACCTGGGCAGTCTGGCTGTCAGACTGTTCTGTTTTATCCCCCTGGTTTTGTTCCTGGTTCTGGCCCTGTTCCCCGTTCTGCTCTTTCTTACTCCCGGAATCGCCTCCGCAGGCTGATAATGCCAATACCAATATCCCGGTTAAAATCATGGAACACATTCTTCTCTTCATCAGCTAAACCCTCCTTGCCTTTACGGCCTTTCCTCTGAGATAAATGCCTGCACACATTGGTGCATCTTCTTCTCCGCATCATTCCATACGCTTCTTTTTCTCACGGCATCCTCTCGCACCAAATGGCTCTGTTCCTTTTGCAGCTCCAGCATCCTGTGCACCTGGGACGGTGCTGCTGCCCCCTGACAGTCTCTTCTCTCCACTGCGATCCTAAAATTCTTAGCCTTATCCACCTGCTCTTTTGACAGAGGCAGGCCGGTTTTACAGATTTCACGGCACCAGTTATCCAGCAGATCCCAGGTCAGGTCATCCTGGCCTTTTCCCCCGCGGAAAAGCTCACTGACTGCTCCGCCTACCACTCTGTGCGCCTGCCTGAAAGACAATTTACCTTCCAGCACCAGGCTGTCCGCCAGCTCCGTGGCATTTGAGAAACCTTTATACAAGATCTCCTCCATGACGTCCTTATTGAACTTTAAGGATTTTACATATTCCGCGCTGATCCTGCACATGCCTTTTGCGGTCTCCACACACTCCAGTACATCTGTCCAGGCCGCAGTCATATCTCTGCTTGCCTGAAATTCTACCGAACAGGCAGAGCATATGCCGGCATACCGCCCTGACATCAGCCTTGCCTGGGAACGCACCGTTGCGCAGATAACAGGGTTCCGCTTCTGGGGCATAATACTGCTTGAATCGATCAGATCATCTGACAGATCAGCAAATCCTGCCTCATTGGAACACCAGTTGATAATATCCTCCGCCAGTCTTGCCAGAGTAACAAGAACGGAGATCCCGATACCTGCTGCCTCCATCATATAATCAGCACTGGCCACCGCATCCCCGGTGTGTTCCCATACACCCTCAAACCCCAGAAGCTCTTTTGTCCGTTCCCGGTCTATGTTGTACTCGGTCCCCGACATGGCTGCTGCCCCCAGTGGATTTTTATTAAACCGGTCAATACACTGGATGATCCTCTCCGCGTCCCTCAGAAGCGGCGCTGCAATTCCCGAGAGATAAAATCCCATATTGACAGGCTGTGCCTGCTGTCCGTATGTATAGCCGGGGAAAATATGATCTACAGTTTCCTCTGCGCGCTTATGCAGCACCTCCACATGTTCCAGTACCGCGTCTGCTAAAAACAACAGTTTTTCCCGCAGCTCTATCCTCCACATGGCTGCCTCCACATCATTACGGCTTCTGGCAACCGGCAGGTAACTGCATATATCCTCCCCTGCCTCCAAAGTGATCAGGTGTTCCAGGTTGATATACAAGTCCTCCAGAGAAGGGTCCAGCTCCGGAATCCCTTCCCCCCATCCCTCCATGACACAAAGCAGTCTGCGCGCTGCCTCTTCCGGGATAATGCTCTGCTCTTTCAGCATGATAACATGGGCTTTCATAACCCGGACCAGATAGGGAAATGACGTATCTGATTCCTTCATTTTGGGCCCATAATAATATTTCAGAACTACCGGATTGATATTTCCCTGTATCTGTTCAAAAAATCCTCCCTTTTTCTCCCTGTTCTCCATTTTTCCTCCTAATACTTCCTTTTTAAAATTTCTGTGATCTCCCGGATATTTTCAGAGGCACTGCTTTTAAGAACCACATCCGCTATTTCCCGGGATGTTTTCTCTCCCACTATGCCGCTGGTCAGATCCATAAATTTTCCGGTAATATCCTCTTTTGACAAAGGATTGAACATGGATCCCTTTGGTGCTGTCACAGTTTCCGTATCCATACTTCCATCCTTCCATTGAACTGTGACCTTAGCGGCACTGCGCTTTTCATCTCTTCTCAGGCGGTTCATGTCCCCGCTTTCCATCACCCTGACCTTTTTAGCAATGGCAAGGATCTTCTCATCCCTGAGACGTTCTTCCGTATAATCTGATGCCTGCCCCCCGCAGCCCATCAAACCAAGCGCCACACCGTAGGGAATGCTGATCTGTGCGGATACAATAGAATCCTGCCGGTAGATCCCCCCTGCCATCTCTATGGCTGATTGATTCACCTCTGCCTGTACTGCTACAATATCCGAAGGTTCTCTAAATCCATGGCGTTTAAAAATCTCATAAGCTGCAGAGTAGGGGGAATGTACGGATTTGCAGGATGCAAACCATTTGTACTCCACCTCCTCTATGGCGGCTTTTTCTTTCACCTCATCCAGAACCTCCAGGCAATACGCCTTACTCATCATGCGGTAGATGCCCCCATCCTCTGCTTCCAGTATATAATGCGGTCCTGTAACTCCGTTCTCTGCCAGATATGCGCTCCATATGCCGTCCCTGGCTGCCTGTCCGGGATGGATTCGTTTGGTCATAGCTCCGTCCGCGGCAAAGGCCCAGCTTCCGCCTGTTCTGCTTCCCGCGATTCCCAGAGCGTTAATCATCTGCTGCTTATCCAGTCCCATCAGCACTCCTGCAGCAGCGGCAGCGCCAAACACTCCGCAGGTGGCTGTTCCGTGCCAGCCTCTTTCCCTGTGATCTAGAAAGTCCATACCCTCCGCAATTCTCACTGCTGCCTCTACCCCTGCGGTGACTGCCCACAGCAACTGCCCCCATGAAGAATCACAGCGCTGTGCCGCGGCCAGGGCTGACGGCACGCATACGGCTCCTGTATGTAAAATGGCATAGTGGACATCATCCAGTTCCCTGATATGGCACAGCGCACCGTTTACCATGGCGGCCGTATCCTCAGCAAACAGGTGGCCGGTGCCCCATACAGGAATCTCTCCGCAGCTTCCAAGGTCTGCAGCAGCTTTGATAATTCTCTGCCCATCCTGCGTCCGGCTGCCGTAAATGCCGCACCCGATCTCATCTAAAATGCACATTCTGGCTGCCTGTTCTGCCTCCACAGACTGCAGAGCATCTTCATTGTCAAAAAGATATGTAACCAGTCTCTCAATTCCCGTTTTCTCTCTCATCTATTCCAGTGGAAAGTGACATGCCACGATCCTGTCTCCTATCTGCCGATACGGCGGTTCTTGTTCCCTGCAAATCTGTCTGCAGTATCTGCATCTGGTATGAAAGGCACATCCAGACGGCAGGTTGGACGCGGAAGGGATATCCCCCTCCAGTATGATCCTCTGCTTTTCATAATCCGGATCCGGTATGGGATTTGCCGACAAAAGAGCCTGTGTGTAGGGATGGGCCGGATTTTCAAACAGTTGTTCCGCGTTCACAACCTCCGCCATTTTACCCAGATACATAACCCCTACCCTGTCTGAAATATGTTTTACAACACTTAATCCGTGAGCAATGAAGATATAGGTCAGCCTCAGTTCTTTCTGCAGTTCATCCAAAAGATTGAGGATCTGGGACTGTACAGAGACGTCCAGCGCCGATACCGGTTCGTCGCATATGATCAGTTTCGGATTCAAGATCAGTGCTCTGGCAATCCCGATCCTCTGTCTCTGACCACCGGAGAACTCGTGGGGATAGCGGTTATAATAATCGGGCTGCAGTCCAACCCGCTCCAGCATCTGCTTTACTTTTTCCCTGCGCTCCGCCCTGGTGCCCATACGGTGGATAATAAGAGGTTCCTCAATGATCTGTCCGATGGTCATTCTGGGATCCAGGGATGCAAAGGGATCTTGAAATATCATCTGTATTTCTCTTCTTACCTTTTTCATCTCCGCTTTTGACATCTGAAACAAATCCTTCCCCTCAAATAACACCTGGCCCTGGGTAGGTTTTGTCAGACAGTTGATGACTCTGCCTGCAGTGGTCTTGCCGCATCCGCTCTCTCCCACAAGCCCAAAGGTTTCCCCCCTGTAAACCGTGAAAGAGATCCCATTAAGGGCATGTACGGTCTTTTTCCCTTTACTCCCCTTACTGACAAAATCTTTCCCCAGATTTTTTACTTCCAGCAGAGGTGTATTTTTATCACATTCTCCCATTCACGCTCCCTCCTTATCTGTGTGCAGCGGAAAATGACATGTTACCCTTGTGGTCCCGATCATCTGCTGGGGAGGTTCTTCGCGGGAGCATAATTCCTTTGCATAGGGACATCTGGGATGGAAACGGCATCCCTTGGCAAACTGGTCCGGTGACGGCACCATACCTTTGATCACTTCCAGTTTCTGTCTGCTGTCCATTCTGGGAATGCACTTTAACAGGCCAAGGGTATAGGGATGTCTGGGGTGTTTAAATATTTCCTTTACCTCTGCCTCCTCCACAACTCTTCCCCCGTACATCACGATCACCCGCTGTGCCATCTCAGCCACTACGCCCAGGTCATGAGTGATAAAGAGTATGGTCATATCCAACTCTTGTTTCAACTTTTTCATCAGATCCAGTATCTGCGCCTGTATGGTCACATCCAGCGCTGTGGTAGGTTCATCCGCGATCAGCAGTTTAGGTTCACAGCTCAGTCCCATGGCGATCATGACCCTCTGTCTCATACCACCGGATAATTGATGAGGGTATTCCCTCATACGCGACTCCGGATCTGAGATTCCTACCAGCTTCAGCATGTGGACTGCCTTTTTTCCATCCTCCTTTTTATTCAGTCTCTGATGGATCTGCAGTGTTTCCATTAATTGATGTCCAATGGAGAAGACCGGATTTAAAGAAGTCATGGGTTCTTGGTATATCATGGAGATGACATTGCCTCTTATGGCGCACATTTCACTCTCCGTTTTTTTCAGAATATCCTCCCCCTCAAACAGTATCTGGCCGCTCACATATTTACCGGGAGGCGTGGGCACAAGCTGCATGACTGACAGAGAGGTCACACTTTTGCCGCTTCCCGATTCCCCGACTATGCACAGCGTCTCACCTTTGTTGATATGAAAACTCACCCCGTCTACTGCCGGTATTGTCTTATCCGGAGTAAAAAAATAGGTTCTCAGATCATTCACTTCCAATAGTTTTTCCAAAATCACACCTCCTGGGAAAAATCAGTAAATATTAAATTGTTGTATTAAATTTCTATTAACTGTTTTCAATTATACCTAATCGTTTTGTTTAAATGTTCTTTTAACTTGCTTTGTTAAGACATTAAATTTGCTGTTTTTCCCTATAGATGACAGGAATCCCGAAAACCTTATTTTCCCCGCAGAAATTCGTACCGCTTTCCCCTTTTTGATTTTTGCGGTTCCTGAATCTTGCTTTTTTTTGTGATAAATATGTGTTATTTTGCGATTCTATTGTGGTATTATTTACCATTTTTACTTATTTTGACATCTATTGACAAAAGAAACGGCCTGGGATATACTTTTCAAAAAGTAATGTGCAATACAGAGAAAGAGGGGGAAAACAGATATGGAGATACGCTTTTTTACAAAAGAAATCTGGCAGGAAAGTCCATTTCACTTTCATGACCAGATGGAAATACTGCTCATCATGTCCGAAGGCGAAAATTTCTATATCCGCGACAAGATATACCCCATTTCCAGAGGCAGCATCTTTATTTTGAACAGCAGTGACCTGCACAGAAGTGTGCCGAAACCCCGTTCCATTTACCAGTATTATTCCATTCGTTTTTATCAGGAGGAAGTGGAAGGAATCTCCACAGAAGAATTTGATCTGCTGAAATGTTTCAGAAACCACAACCGGTTCAATCACATGAACAAACTTAACATTGACCAGATAGACCATTTGCTGAAGCTGATCAACAAGATAGAATATTATCTTGCCTCAGACTGTTCTGCCTTTGGCAAAGACATTTTTGCCAAGACCCTGCTGGCCGAGGTATTGGTCTATATCAACTTTCTCTATGATACACCGCTGCTCTCGCAGGTACCCAGTGAGGAGCAGCTATCTGCTTATTATCCTGTTATCGACTATATAAATGAGCACATAACTGAAAAAATAAGTCTGGACTGCCTCGCTCAGAATTTCTATGTGAGCAAATATTATTTAAGTCATCGCTTTAAGGATCTGACTGGGATGACTATCACAGATTATATCATCAAAAGACGCCTTACCCTGGCAAAATCATATCTGCGGCAGGGTTTTTCTGTTATGCTGGCCGGCGAGCGTGCCGGATTTAACAGTAACAATCATTTTATACATACCTTCACAAAAACTGTGGGCATATCACCAAAACAGTATGCCAGACAGTATTTGACACTGGACAGTTATGTATCCCCTACTCCCCCGAAACGTGATATATTTACACGCTGAAAAGCCCCTGCGGAATTCCTTCCACAAGGGCTTTTTTATAGTAGCGAGAGGGGGACTTGAACCCTCGACACTACGGGTATGAACCGTATGCTCTAGCCAGCTGAGCTATCTCGCCGTCTGTAATCCTTCTGCTTTTTGGCAAAAGAATGGGACCTATAGGGCTCGAACCTATGACCCTCTGCTTGTAAGGCAGATGCTCTCCCAGCTGAGCTAAGATCCCATGACATTTATTTGATTGTATGCTGCTTGTACAGCAAGTAGCGAGAGGGGGACTTGAACCCTCGACACTACGGGTATGAACCGTATGCTCTAGCCAGCTGAGCTATCTCGCCATGTGTAATTCTTCTGCTTTTGGCATAAGAATGGGACCTATAGGGCTCGAACCTATGACCCTCTGCTTGTAAGGCAGATGCTCTCCCAGCTGAGCTAAGATCCCATTTTGTTTTACAGTCTTTGCCATCGCTTGACTGCTTTGCTATTATAACCTTAAATTGTGTCAAATGTCAATACCTTTTTTTCAAAAAAATACAAAAATCTCTTTTTCTTCCATCTCTAATATCTGGCTGCCGCAAAGCATGGAAATTTCGGATATCTTCACCGGAATTTCAGAGGAAGGGTACTGTATTGATCAGACCGTTTCCTCCATATTCCGCCGTGCGCCTCCTTATTTCTCCTTATGTCACAATATCACACCTTCTCCCCAATCCTCTCCCGGCTCTTTGCCTGGAGCTCCAGCATAGGACGGTAAACGCAGTCTCTCTAAACCGCCCTGGATTTCTCTCTGTATTTTATAGGCGACAGGCCCGTCTGTTTTTTAAATGCCAGAGAGAAATAATTGATTTCATGGTATCCCACAGCCTGCCCAATTTCCCCCGCTTTCAGATCTGTGCTCTCCAAGAGCTGTTTTGCTTTCTCCATGCGGCAGAACACTATATACTCATTACATCCTTTCCCTGTAAATTTTTTAAAGAGCTTTGAAAAATAATTGGGTGAAAGATATACCTGCGCAGCTAAACCACCCACTGACAGCTCTTCCTCCAGATGGTTCTTGATGTAGGTTTCCACTTTTCTCACAATCTGGTGGCCGCCCTCCTCCTGATAGAATAATTTTTCAATATAATCTTTTGTATAAGAAAAAATCTCTTTTCTCTGGCTATGGAGGATCATATAAGAAAAAGAATCCAGATTTCCCTTCTTCTCCTCCCCGCAATTACTGACAACTGCAAAATACAGGGTGGATACCAATTCAAAACAGCATCTGCGCACTACCGAGTCAGACACATTATAAGAATCCGAAGCGATTTCAAAGATATCCATGATCCGGGCTGCCTCTTCCACATTTCCCAATTCAACAAGCATCCTGTTTTTTAACTCTGTAAAAGTATCCATGAAAAGCCGGCGCCTGTTTTTTGCTTTGACTGTCTGGGTGACCTGCTGGAGCGGCATGGATGACTCTATGAGATATTGCGCACTGTTGTAGGAAATACAAAGCTCCTCCGGCTCTGTTACAACACTCCCCAGGACAGCCTTCACACGAATGTCCAGTTCTTCCCGCAGTACATTGACGATCTCCTCCGTTTTTTCCACGGCCTCCATATTGCTGTTATCTCCGAACAACAGAAGAAGTGCCCTGTCCTGCCTATCGAAAAACGTGATTCCTTCCTGATGCGCGTCGAGAAGTCCCATACAGATATTGCGGATCGTCATATTTAAAAGTCCTTCGGCAATACCGTCTTTTTCCTCATCCTGTATTTCACATATGAGGATCACCAACTGCATGGTCTTGCCGCTCTCAATGCCATAGGCTCCGGCTGCGGATACCAGATCTTTTGCATTCTGGTCATAGATCAGGCCTCTCATGATGTTCTCCAGGATTTCCTGCTGACGGCTTCCGGCAGTGCGCAGAACTGCTTCCTGTTCCTTCTGTTTTCGCTTCTCTCCTTCCAGTTGTTCTGTCAGTTTACGGATTTCCTTCTCAAGGGTCTTCTCGTCTACGGGTTTTAAAAGGAACTCTTGGACCTTCAGTCTGAGACATGTTCTGGCATACTCAAAGTCATCGTATCCGGTAAGCACCAGTACCTTCATTTCCGGCAGGATCTCCCTGACCTGCTCTATCAGCTCGATCCCTGTCATCCGTCTCATATTGATATCTGTTATCATGATTTCAGGCTGTTTTTCGGCAATAATTTCCAATGCCTTCCTGCCGCTGGACGCTGTATAGACCTCTCCGATTCCAACCTGCTCCCATCGGATCGTATCTCGTATCCCTTCACGTATCATTTTCTCATCATCTACAACGATTGCTTTATACATGATCTTCTCCCTCTGTTTTTTGCTTTCCCGCAGGAAGAGTAATCTCCACCGTAACCCCTCCCTCTTTATTCATTTTATAATACAGTCCATATCCTTTTCCAAAAAGCAGTTCGATTCTCTTATGTACATTGCGGACGCCATATCCAAAGTTCTCATCATACTCTGATATGGACGCGTTTATCCTGTCGATCTCCTCTTCTGTCATGCCGATACCGCTGTCTGAGACAGAGATCACGGCGCTCTCCCCTTTTACTTCCGCACCTATCACTAACTTGCCTCTCGTCTCATCTTCTATCCTGATTCCGTGATATATGGCATTTTCCACGAGAGGCTGCAGAGTCAGTTTTGGTATCTGAAGGGAATACATTTCCGGCGCTATCCTGAACTCACTCTCAATTATCGAACCATATCTCAAATTCTGGATCGTCAGATAACTCTCAATATGAGCAATTTCCTGTTTCAGAGGTATGATATCCCTGCCTTTGCTGAGACAGAGCCTGTAATAGTTGGCTAAGGCTTTTACCATAGTAGAAACCTGTTCATCCCCCCTGGATGTGGCCTGCCAGTGGATACATTCCAGTGTATTATACAAAAAATGCGGTTTTATCTGATCCTGAAGGGCATTAAAGCGAATTTGCTCAGCCTGGTGCTGCTCAAACTTTACCCGGTCCACAAGCTCTGTCATCTGGTCCATCATATAGTTGAAGCCCTGCTCCATCTGCTTAAAATCCTCGCCTGTATTGTCAAGGGTGATCCTATGTTCCAAATCCCCTTCAGAAACACGTCTCATACCGTTTACCACCTTTTCCACTACTCTATAGGAATAGCGGACCAGACGGCTGCCTGCCGCTATGCCGGCTATGACCATCAGTACAATACATACACACAAAAGAGCCACTGTTTTGAGACTGTCGTTGTATAAGGCTTTATAAGGGATCCTCCCCACCAGATAATAATTCCATATGCCCATTTTCCGGTACACAAACAGGGACTTGTCTTTTTTAAACTCCCCTTTTTCTCCCTGAAGCTCCTCCATAAAGGAAAATCCCGTGCCCAGCAGGGATTTATCACCGGCGGAGAAGATTTCACCGCTGCTGTGAACCATCATGATTTCCAGAGGCATCTGCGCGTGATCGGTATCTGCCATACGCTCCAGAAGATTTCCCCTGATGTTGATGCAAACCATACCCAATAGATTTTTTACATGGTTTACATCGTAAAGGGGGGAATATAAAGTCATGGAATACTCTTCCCTGCCATTGTACCGGTCTGCGTAGCTCAGGATCACATCTCCTTTTTTTGCCAGCGTGCCTGCCTGATAGTCTTCCCGGATCTTTCTTTCTAATCCGGCGTATTCCAGTGATGTCTTTCCTTTATATGCGTACTCCTGTGTCCTCACATTTATGATCGCCATGAAATTAATATTGGACTGCACGTTCATATTATTGTGGATCGTCTGTCTGACCTGTTCCAGAAGCTCCGGCGCTGTCCTGTCTTTCTGCCTGAGAAATGATTTTACCTGTTCATCCATCATAAGTCCTTTTGCCATATCATAATATCCGGAAAGACTCATCTGATAATCATTTGCCAGGGTTTCCATCTGTATCTCCGCCAAAGAACCTGATTTTTCCGTAACGATTTTTATAGAAGAAAAAGTGGATATCCCCAGTACGCACAACGTGGTAACTGTAATAGCCAGTGATATGAAGATTTTTATTTTCTTATCAAAATTATACGACATGTATTTTTTTATCATTCTTCTCATTTTCTTCCTCATCTGTACGTGTTTACGCCGAAAAAGGCATGAGATTCCCCATGCCCTTTTCTTCTTATTCTCTTTTACTCTTCTTTATTTTCCTTCAGATATGTCTGCATAGCCTCCTGCAGTGTGGCATTTGCCTCCTGTGGTGTAACAGCCAGACCGAAGATTTGCTGACAGGTATCCTTGTGCACCTCTGCCACTGTGGGCGGCATATACTGGTCATAGAAAATCTGCATATTACTTGCTTTGTTGGCTGCTTCCAGAATTTGTTTTACCACAGGATCCTTGATAAGTTCCCCTGCATTCTTAACCGGCGGTATTTTGTTTTCTTCCACCATCTTCTCAATTATCTCATCATCATAATAATATTCACACATTTCAAAGGCAGCTTTTAACTTTTCGTCTTCACAATTAAATGACACAAAATAACCGCTGGTGCCGATCTGTATGGAGGCATCCGCATCAGAACCATCCACAGCCGGGAAGGAAAACCATCCTATTTTCTTATAAAATTCCTCATTATCACTCTTGAATGTTCCCGTATTCCAGGAACCACCCAGAAACATAGCTGCTGACTCCTGATAGAGCAATTGCTTTGCCTGCCCGTCATCCTCGCTGAGACTGTTCACACCCTCCGGAAAATATCCCTTTTTAACCCATTCCTGAATCTTTTCTCCCGCGTACTCAAAACTTTCATCCTCAAAAGTACCGCTTCCGTCAACTGCCTTCTGAATAGGCTCCAGACCGCCTTTTCTCGTTGCCAGGCTCATAAAATACATGGAACCTGTCCATTTTGACGCATTCGCCAGCGCGAATGGGGTGATTCCATTTTCAACCAGAGTGTCACATACCTGCTCAAGCTGGGAAACGGTCTGGGGAACCTCCAGGTTGTATTGTTCAAATATCTCTTTGTTATAAAATACACCGCTGATGGTCAGCTGCATAAACGGAAAAGCATATAATTCTCCGTTATAACTGGACTGTTCAATGGCGCTGTCAATGATCCTGTCTTTTACAGGACTTGCGTCCATAAGATCCTGGATCGGCTGTGCGTAGCCTGCCTCAATGTATTCCTTCATAGGGCCGCCCACCCAGGTGACATATACATCGGGACATTCATCCGCGCTCATGGAGATCACAAGTTTTTCTTTGTATGTATCATTCTGGATTGCCTCACTGGTGACATGATATCCGCTGTCTGTTTTCTCATTGAACTTATCCACAGCATATTTGAGTATGTCTTTATCCGGATTTTCTGTTCCGATATTCCAATACACGATTTCTTCTTTTCCCTTATCTTTCGCCGCAGACGGCTCGTCTTTGCCTGAACAGCCCGCACAAAGAGACATTACCATAGATACGATCACTACAGATGCCGCAATTTTCTTTTTCATTCTTTTTCCTCCCTGATATACATTTGCTCATACCTGTTACTGTCCTTTATTATATCAGGGCTGTTCAGAAAAATATCTTAAATAAATCCGCATCAATCTATAATAATCAGCCATCTTATCACAGAAAAGAAAAAAATCACCAGATATAAAATGCTGTTTTTACAATTTCCTGTATTTTTTATGGTCCTCTTTTATCCGTGCCATCACTTTCGGCTCTGCCGCCAGCTTATAGCCCAGACCCGCAATGATTTCCGCCCCATCTCTTAATACCGTTCCTGCCGCCTCTGTATGCAGAAGCCGCTCAAATTCCCTGTCGTGGATCACAATCTCTTTCTTTCCCCCTGTAATGTCTATCATGGGATGAAAGACCGGTATTTTCATATTCACATTGCCCAGGTCCGTGGAGCCGCCCGGCCCCTTGGATCTCACCGTCTTTCTTCCCGTATCCAGAAACAGTTCCCGCATTATGCCATCCATATGATCGTTCCAGAAGATTTCCCCGTAATCAGGATACCGCTGGCACCATTCCACCGTAGTTCCAGCAGCCATAGCTGCTCCCTCTGCACAGGTTTCGGATATCTTGTTGAGTTTCCACAAATTCTCCACAGTGGCAGCCCTGTAATAATAATCCAGACACACCTCATCCGGAACAATATTTGGAGCTGCTCCCCCTTTTGCCACAATGCCGTGGAACTGACAGTCCTTTGTAATGTGCTGGCGCCACATATCCATGGCCTCCATAAAGAGGCGGGCCGCGTTCAGCGCGTTCAGGCCCTCCTCTGGACAGGCGGAAGCATGGGCGGCTTTTCCGTGGAATGTAAAATATCTGTCATTGGATGCCAGTACCTGAAAATAAGTGACATTCTCATTGTTCAGATGTACCATGGCCGCATACTCGTAGCCGTCAAAGCCTCCGTTCCCGGTCATATAACATTTTCCGCCTACAAACTCCTCCCCCGGCGTGCCTATGAGATCGATCCGCATCGGCAGGTCGGGATATGCCTCCCGCAGAGCAAGTGCTCCCAGTATGCTGATGGCACAGCTATAAGAGTGCCCGCATGCGTGTCCCACCTCAGGCAGAGCGTCATACTCACACAAAAATGCTGCTTTTGGTCCCGTAAAATCCTTTTTTGCCTTGTCTACAGCCAGAAACGAGTGGGGCATCCCCGCATACGGCGATGTTATCTCATATCCCATTTCTTTTAGAAACCTTGTGATATACCCACAGGACTCCTTTTCCTCCCCGCTGATCTCCGGGTGTTCTGTCAGATGATCCGCAAGCATCCTGGCCTTATCAAAATATTTCCCAACCTGATCCTTAATCGCTTTTTCTATCATATCCTTCTCCTTAAATCCTGTTATTTTTCAAAATCCTGATACATTTTGCTGGCCTCCACCCCTGTGTTATTCTGATATTTGCCGCTCTTATAGAGGTCATATTCGCCGTCAATGTCATGGTAATAGATCTGACACACCTCCACATTGGGGTATATCTTCACCGGATGGATGCAGAATATCTCCAAAGTCCAATGTCCCGCAAAGCCGATATCCCCAAATCCCGCACTCACATGGATGAAAAGCCCCAGCCTGCCTGTGGAAGAACGGCCTTCCAGCATAGGCACATAATAATCTGTCCTGGTATATTCCTGCGTTCTGCCAAGATACAACTTGTTCGGCTCCAGAACCAGCCCCTCCTCGGGAATGGTCAGCTTTTTAACCGGATTGGGTTTCTTCATATCCAGAACCGGTGTATCGTACACCAGAAGCTCATCTGCCAGTGAAAGATTATAGCTGTTGGGATTGATCCTTTTTTCATCAAAGGGTTCAATTATAATTTCCCTGCCCATGTGTTTCCTGATTTCTTTTCCTGATAATATCATTGTTTTTATCCCCCAATACTGATTTAGATTCCTGTGATCAAAATACTGTCTTGAGTATATCATTACTGCATAAGCTCTGGCAAGAGCATCCCCTCACGGGGATATCTGCCGGACTTATGCTGCGCAAAAAAATGCTGCCTGATACCATGTTGGATACCAGACAGCAGACGCATTTAAAATAAACGTCAGGAAAAATAAATATCAGGAATAAAACAGATTCGGCAGCCATGTGGACAAAGCCGGACAGAATATGATCAGCAGTAGGACAAGGAACATGGCCGGAAGATATTTGGCGCACTCTTTCGTCACTGAAGATACCGGCAGTCCTGACACATCTGACATGACAAACAGACATATTCCAAAAGGCGGTGTGACAATGCCCGAAATCAGGGCAACTGTCATCATCACGCCAAAATGTACCTGGTCCAATCCCAGATTATTGATGATCGGCATAAAAATAGGCGTGATCAGCAAAATGGCGGCTGTAGTGTCCATGAAACACCCAACGATAACCAGTATGACAGCCAATACAAGCAGAACGAACACCGGCCCTGCCGAATACAGCGGAGACAACATATTTTGCAGCACCGTGGCAAGCCCTTCTTTGGTGATGATCCATGTGAAAAATCCTGCAATTGCAATGATCAGCATAAAGGTTCCCGATGTCTCCACCGCGTCCTTCAGCGCCTGCATAAAGCTTTTGAATGTCAGCTCTTTATAGATGATCCCCAGAATAATAGAATAGTCGATAGCCACGATCGCCGCCTCTGTGGGTGTAAATATGCCTGTGGTGATACCTCCGATAATGATGACCGGCGACATCAGTGCCGGAACTGCTTTCAGCAGTTTGATGGGGATTTCTTTTGCCGGAATTTTGGTAACCGGCCAGTTTTTCCCCTCTTTAGTTGTCCTTGACTGAACAAAGATGGAGACCATCAGAGCCAGTCCCATGATAATGCCCGGTATGAGGCCTCCCAAAAATAATTTACCTGTTGAGATTCCCGCTGAAGCGCCCAGAACCACCATGGCGACAGAGGGAGGGATCAGCGGCCCTATCACACTGGATGAGGCTGTGATACCGGCAGAAAAAGATTTCTTATATCCAGCCTTGTTCATCATTTTCATCTCAATAGCTCCCAGACCGCCGGTATCTCCCACTGCCGTTCCGGACATGGAGGCAAACATCATGCTTGCCACAACATTGGCATAGGCGAGTCCGCCTTTAAATCTTCCCACAATGGCAAGGGCCGCGTCAAAGAGACGTGTTGTCACTCCGGCGGAATTCATCATCCGGCCTGAAAGAAGAAAAGCAGGAAGCGCAATCAGCACATAGGAAAACAGGGGTGTTGTCATAGAATGGGGAAGATTGACAATGGAGACAGATCCCCCCTGCATCAGAAGATATACAAGCCCGGGCAGCCCTAATGCAAAGGCTATAGGCATTCCAATAAAAAGTAAAATCAAAAATGTAAGAAGCAGTATCGTTATGTTTAGTCCCATTTTTTTCTCTCCTCTCTCAGCCTGTTTCCGTTGTGTAGGTGCCCTTTACCATCTCGATCAATTCCACTGTATAGACACAAACCATATAAAAAGAGCTGAACAGTATGGGTATATAATAGAGATTTTTAGGCAGATCCAGGTTGGTACTGGAGTGCCCCATCATTTTCGGCTGTAAGATAATGGCTCCAAAAAACATGACCGCCAACAACAGAATCATCAAAGCTCTCTGGCATATCAGTAAAATCTTATTGGCTTTTGGTGATAACTTTGTCGTCAGAAAATCCGCACTCACATGCTTCTTGTTCATAGCCGCCACGCTGGCCCCGCAAAAGGCCAGGTAGATAAAGAGAAAGGTACATAACTCTTCCACCCAGTTTAACGGGCTGTTGAAAAATTTTCTGCAGATAACCCCCGCTGTCACAGAGATCATGATCACCAGCATACAGACAACCCCCATATACCACTGGACCGTACCGCCGATTTTTATAAATTTTTTCACAAATTTCATAGCTTACCACCTCCCAAATATCAGACTGCCGCAGCCCCATGGCCGCGGCAGCACATCCGCGTTCAGTTGATCACTCAGCAAGCGCTTTTATATCTTCAAAAAGTCCCTTTTTCCAGGCGCCTTTTTCCTCCAGTTCTGCGGCTTTGTCAGCGATCACATCAGACATTTCCTGTATGGCTTCCTCTGAAGGAGTGGTGAAATTGGTCCCCTCGGATTCCATTGTCTTTTTGTATTCCTCGGATACCTTTTTCACTTCATCCGTATACCAGTCTCCTGCATCATTGGCAGCTTCTGTCAGCACTTTTTTCTGCGCACTGCTAAGCTCTCCATACAGGGCATCGTTCATATAAACTGCCGCGTTGTCACGGATATGTTCTGTCAGGGTGACCTGTTTTGTAGGTTCATAGAATTTCATGGTGTAAATGGAATCCAGAGGAGATTCACATGCGTCCACAACGCCCTGCTGAAGAGCAAGGTAGGTCTCCCCCCAGGCTACCTGTGCGGTTCCCAGTCCAAGCGCGGTGGCAGATTCCATATAAGACTTGATGTCCGGCACACGCATCTTCAGGCCTTTTAAATCTCCCAGTGACTGAATTTCTTTGGAACAGGAAATAGATCTGGGAGATCTGAGCCAGTTATTGGCCACCACGCGGATTCCCTGCTGGTCAATGAGCTGCTGCTCCATATCCGCATTGATATCGCTCTCCAGGAATTTTCTGTAATGATCTTCATCCTTAAACAGGAAAAACATGGAGGTTACCTGCGCGTCATCTACAAATGTAGAGAGCCAGGATCCGGCATCCACGAACATCTCCTGGGTTCCCAGAGATACTGCCTCCATCTGACTGGTAGCATCCCCAAGCTGCGCCGCCGGGGACACGGTAATGGTGATCGTGCCGCCGGATTTTTCTTTTACCTCATCTGCCATTTTCTGCATTGCCAGAGTGACTGTATCCTCTGCCGCCTGAATTCCCCCGGCTGTAATGTCAAAGGATTTATCCTGACTGAAATCATAGGATTCCACATCCACCTCTGACTGTCCGCTGTCCCCGTTATCTTTCCCATTTTTCCCTTCCCCGCAGCCTGACAGCACCATGCCAAACACAGCCATACCGAAACACATACAAACCAGTTTTCTTTTCATTTGCTTCCCTCCATTTTAGATTTACCTTATCCTTTTAGATTTTCTTAGCTCTCAGTTACCCGTTCCTGCCCTTGTCTGATTATCTGTTTCTGCACCCCGCATAAAGCAGAAATTTTCAGTGATTTCACTCAGTTTACAGGTAATTCTTTTAAAGTTATTGTACATTATCGCTAATTTCTTTACCATAACACCACAGCATAAAAATATATTTGATTTTTGTGTTATCAGCATAATTACCGCACTGTGCTGCCTGGATTCCGGAAACAAATGGGACAACGGATCTTACAGACTGCTACGCCCTGTTATTTTTGATAAAATAATGGAGATATTCCAGGAATTCCCGGTCTGCCACCTGCTGCATGGGATTTACTCCCAGAAGTTCCCTTATCTTGTTAAAGCGGAATACCAGCGTATTTTTATGTATATAAAGTTCTTTGCTGCTGGCATTGAAATTATAGTTGTTTTTCTGCAGGGATTCCACCACATCCAGTATGTTCTCCCTGCCCTTATCATCCAGGAGCTGTTCATAAACCCCGTAAATATCCCGGTATTCCACCATAGCGATCAGTGATTTTATATACTCGTTCACGTGTTCATAGAAAAAGCCGATCTGTCCTTTCACACGGTCCCTCATCCAGATACAGTGCTGATAACCGATCCTGTATTTTTCAAAGCGGTTCTGAAAAGTCCCAGCAAGAAACTGGTATTTAGCCCCTGCCATATCCAGGTAATTTTTGCAGGAGGCAACCGATTCCGCAATGATCTCTTTGTACTGGCAGAGACTGGCGGGATCCGGCTTAAAGCTTTTGAAAATGATCACATTTTTATCCTGCACAACAGATATAATATCCTGATGACTGTACAATGCGCTCTCCTTCAGCTTTCTCAGCACTGTGGGCATATCTGCCATCTCATCCAAAAAAAGAAGGACCGGCAGCCGTACGTAGGATTCCTCCCATCCCAGTGTCTCTGCATCCTCCCTTAATTTTTCAACATCAGCAACCTCATTTGACAAAATGCCGTAAATAAACCTGTCCTTCATGCTCTTTCGCTTTGCGTTCATCTCATGCTATGACTCAAATTCATACATGGTCTCAATGGCAAATTTCATCACCTTTGCAATATCCCGCACCTCATCCGGCTCGCCGGTCACACCTATGGCTCCTGTTCTCTTTCCCCTGTGCTCGATGGGCAGCATTACGCCTGGCTTTACCCCCAGGTATTTTCCTCCGTCCGGGACATCAATGATCTCCTCGTCACCATGAATGATCCAATATGCCACCTCGTGAAAATTGCCGATCCGCTCTGCGTCTTTGCTGGCTATGATCACCCCTTTTTCGTCCATGATATTGATATTGTATTCCGTGGACTCTCCCGCTTTTTTAATAAATTTTTCCGCCAAAAAATTATCCAGCAATCCAATCCCTCCATTCTATCTGTTTCCAATTCCAATCTCAAAAAAGATTCCCGTCTGCAAAAGAGACAGGCCGCTGCCCGAAATTTAAATGCGCAGACCTACTGTATAGTTACCAGAATTCATTTGTATTTCATGATAACATTCCGAAAATATCTTGTCCATAGCCAAAAGTTTTCTGGAATATTTTGGTATGTCTTTGTGTTTTCACGACACAATTTCCTGCGCCTTTTTTGTTTTCCTGTCCCATGGGAAACCTTATTTTTTTATGCTATACTCAACAAAAATCAAGCACGAATATCCATCTACCCCGCAGTGGATAAAAGTAAAGGAGGATTTTATGACACCAAAAGAACGGATACTGGCTGCGCTGAACGGGCAGCCAACGGATACTCTGCCTTTCATTCCACGTCTGGATATCTGGTACAATGCAAATGCCGGAAACGGTACTCTTCCTGCGCCTTATCAGCATGCAACCCTGAGGGAGATGGTGGATGATCTGGGGTTTGGCTATCATGCCATTATTCCTGATTTTAAAGATTTTACAGACCCGGAGCAGGGGGATCTGGATGTGGGACTTGGAATCTACCACTTAAAAAAACATCCTTACCGGATAAAGCTCCACAATGTAAAACGTACGTATGAGCGCAGCGGTGACGGTATTCTCAAAGTAAAATACAAAACGCCCAAGGGAGACATTACCACCACTGTAGTCCACAGCCAGGACATGAAAAGAAACGGCATAACTCTGTATGTTATAAAAGAACACGCCATTAAATCCAAGGATGATTATCCTGCCATGAAATATATTTTTGACAACATGGAAGTAATTCCTGACTATGACAATTATACTCATTTCCAGCAGGATTTCATCGGAGACCGGGGTGTTGCCGTGGCATTGTCTGCCATGTGGGCATCTCCCGGACATTACCTGATCAAAGAGCTGATGGCATTTGATACCTATTATTATGAACAATATGACAATCCGGATGAGATGAACGAATTCATAGAGCAGATCACGCCTTTTTGCAGCAAGCTGTTCGATGCCGCATTAAACAGTCCCGCTGAGGTAATACTCTCCGGCGCCAATTATGATACCTCATTTACTGCGCCGTCTATGTTTGAAGAATATATCATGCCCGCCTTAAAGGAACAGTCCGACAGGGCACACGCCCGCGGCAAATTCCTGGCCACCCACACGGATGGTGAAAATACAGGGCTTATGGAGCTTTACCTGAGATCAGGATTTGACATTGCTGATTCCATCTGTCCTGCTCCCATGACCAAAATTTCCCTGGAGGACACACGGCGTATGTTCGGCCATACCTGTACAGTCTGGGGCGGCATCCCTTCCATTTCCGTGCTGGAGGATTCTATGAATGACCTGACTTTCAAACGGTTTGTGGAAGAAAAGTTCGAGAACCTGGGAAGAGGGGACCACCTCATACTATCCGTTGCGGACACAGTGCCTCCTGCCGCCAAATTTGACAGGATCTTATACCTTCAAAAAAAGGCAATGGAGTTCGGTCCGGTCAAATAACAGAGAAAAAACCGCGTGGCATATTAGCTGGTGCCGATTAAGGGAACTAAAAAAATAATAAGGCAGACGGCTAAACGGGCAAGGGTTTAAGGCAACATGCACGAAAAGGGGGCGAAAACATGGCCGAGCCGGGCGCATTGGAATACTTCTATGGCACCGAGGCAGAGCAATATACCTTTTACCCGATTCCCAAGGTGTTGTTCACCACCCCCGGTTTCAAACAGACAACTGGCGACGCGAAAATTCTATATGGCTTGATGTTGGACCGTATGGGGCTTTCCGTACGCAACGGCTGGCTGGACAAACAAAACCGGGTGTTCATCTACTTCACAGAAGCAGGACCAGGGACGCCCCACCAAAATCTATGTCAAGAACTTCATTCGGAGGGAGGAAGTCAATCAATACTGATAAGAATAATACTGAATTGAATGATACCGATCCATCTATCTATCCGGCAGCAAGGCCAGCCTCAGGGAAAAGGCGGCGTTTCGTTCTGCCCATGAAGCGGATCTGCTGTTGCATGAATCAGCCAAACGGGCCTTTAACGATTTAGGCACAAAGAAACTGCCCACGGTCAAAATTTTGCAGGCGGAATATGCTGATTTGCTTGCAAAGAAGAAAACGGCTTATGAGGATTTAAACGCTTACGAAAAGAGAGCCTGGAATTGCAGATAGTCAAGGCAAGTGTAGACGCACTTCTGCGTATTGAGAGGTACAGGACTACGAACAGGAAAAAGAGAAAAATCAGGAGCAGGACCGGTAGAGCCGCACTGTGGTTTTACCGCCTTGTCTACCTAAAAGCAAAAGCCGGGAATGGTGTCAGGGGCGCGCCGTGGCGCGTTCATTTTACCCTTGACACCGTTCTCAGCTTTTGCTATGTCCTTGACCTTTAAGCGTCCGCCAGGGCGCGGCAGCCACCATGCTCTGCATGGTGTTCTGCCCACACATTTCTGTGTTGGGCCGGGGGCTTGGGGAACTCCCCAACAAGCGGAAAAGAATATCCTTTTCCATTGCTTGCTAACTAATATTTTTCTGGAACCCGAATATTAACTACATGATAAAATTTATACTTTTCTACCATATGCTTCTTCATACGACTCAAATTGTAACGATAACAATCTGCTATGCTATCCGCAAAGGCGTCTGCATTACCTTCCCTTAACTGTTGAAGCGCAAGAATGACTTGCTTGTTGAGATGTGAAAGTGTATGTTTCTTGGACGGATAATAAGCAAAATGGTGTCCCCATTCAAGAAGATGATTGGTTTCAGACAATATAACATATAAAGGTTCTAACGTGGTATTTCTCATTATGGCTTTCAAAATATCCGACAAATAAATAGAGTCAAAAGAGATAAATCTATCTGCCAACTCGTCCAGTTCTTCTTTAGTAAACTGTGGAGCTGCAGCTAAAGCGGCCGGTCGAATGATTAGCACCATTAGCTGCAGGGCGTGAAGGTAACGTAGTGATTTTTCTAAATATCCGGAATTAAGAGCCAGCTGATGAAGTTTCGTATCATCTGGTTCTATCACTATAGTGCCTTTCCCATTTAATGTCTTTACGAAACCTCTTTGCTCGAGTTCTGATAATGCCTTTCTGACCGTCGATATAGAGACCTCATACTGGTTGGCCAGTTGCTTTTCATATGGTAGAAACATTCCAACAGAATACTCTCCAAGACCGATTTTTAAATTCAAGTCATCAACAATTTTTGAGTAACAATAATCCTGACCACGCATGGGGTTCCATGAAAACCTCAAACCAGTTTGTGAATGACATTTTGGGGTGGCCTCTGACAGATAATTTAAGGTATTTTCAATGAATTCCGTAAGTTTCTGATACATATTTGAGAGCAAGTTGTACTTTATGTGTGGATCATCGCCTTTTAAGACATCTGGAATGACATTGGCTACAGATACCGCTTCCTGTGAAAAATGCTTAGAGAAATAAGTACACTCTTCTGTAAAAAATGTAAGTTTATTATAAAGGCCAAACGTAGAGTAGAGTTCGCTGAATAGGGAATTACCGCCTATTCTTAATATCTCATATCCTAATTTAGAGGGAGGACGCCATCCACCAGCAGTATATCCTAAACGCAATGCTTTCACAGCCTGTTTATAGTAAGGCAGTACCTCCACATCACATCCCTGTAAGGAAAAAACCAAAAGTGAAGGCAGTATTAGAGCAAAAGTTTGATATACCTGTAAAATACATTCCTTTTGTTTTAGAATCTCAAGAACAGTGCTTGATGAATTACAGGTATCTTTTGTTGAAACAACAATCGGCGCAAGGCGAGGCCGGATATCAACCAGTCCTTCCGCCCTCAATGCATCGAAAACACGGTTAATCGTATACCTGCTAACATGGAATTGTTCGCAATACATCCTTGAAGATGGCAAAGCATTTCCATGAGGTATCTGTCCATCTAAAATACACTGCTTAATTTCATTATATACAAATTCAAATTTTGTCTCTTGTGGTTTCATAACTCGCCTCCTATCTGTCTGATTATATCATGGTGAGTCTATTTTGTCAGTATAAAAAGCGCTTACCTATTTGTACACCTTACCAATATGGATATTGCCAGTATGTAAGGATAACATTTATAATAAAAATGCAAAATTATTAGGAAAGCGTTAAGTATCATGGATAAACAAAAAATTTTAATTGTGGACGATTCAGAAATGAATCGAGCTCTTTTGGTAGATATTTTGGAAGAGCGATATGATGTGGTTGAGGCTGAGAATGGTGTAGAAGCAATTTCTCTCCTTTCAAAGCAAAGGGCTGATTTCTCCCTTCTGCTTCTGGATATTATGATGCCTGAAATGGACGGATTTGAAGTATTAGCTTGCATAAACAAATACCATTGGAATGACACCTTCGCTGTTATTATGATTTCTGCTGATGACACTCCTGCTAATATAAAGAGGGCCTATGACTTGGGGGCTTTTGACTATATCAGCCGGCCTTTTGATTCAACCATTGTCCAGCGTCGAATTTCTAATACGATGTTTTTATACGCAAGGCAGCAGCGCCTTGAAAAAATTATTGCAGAACAATTTCACGAGCAGGAAAAGAATAATAAGTTGATGATCTCAATTCTGTCTCATATTGTGGAATTTCGTAATGGAGAGAGCGGCCTACATATACTGCATGTTAATACGATTACAAAATATTTGCTGAAGCAGTTGGTTCAGCTGACAGATCAATATCCTTTGTCTAAAGCAGATATTTCTTTGATCAGCACTGCTTCTGCGCTGCATGATATTGGGAAAATCTCAATTTCAGATGCAATATTAAATAAACCCAGCCGACTTACGGCAGAGGAATTTGAAGTGATAAAAAAGCACTCAGTGATCGGTGCTAACATGCTGTTAGACCTGCCCATAGAGCAGCAGGAAGCTCCGCTTGTCAAAGTGGCTTCTGAGATCTGCCGATGGCACCACGAAAGGTATGATGGCAATGGTTACCCGGATGGATTAAAGGGAGACGAAATTCCCATAGCCGCTCAAGCGGTTGCGCTGGCCGATGTATACGATGCCTTGACCAGTGAGCGATGCTATAAGAAAGCTTATCCACATGAAGAAGCTTTGAAAATGATTTTAGAAGGACAATGTGGTGCATTTAATCCTACCCTTTTACTGTGCCTGCAAGAAATTGCAGATACACTTGAAAACGAGCTAATGGATGCCTCCCAGGAACAAGAAACTAAAAATATTCAGGATATAAGAAATAAAATAGACTACGATAGGCTGTTTTCCTATGAAAAATACACCGTCTTGTCTCGCAAACAGCAGCAACTGCAGTTATTATATATTGATTCCTTGACCAGTATTTACAATCGCCGCTATTATGACGAGCATTTTCAAGGCGCAGATGATATTCAGGCAATGGTCGTAATAGATGTAGATAATTTTAAGTACATCAATGATAATTATGGCCACGATGTAGGCGATATCGTATTGCAGAGCATTGCACAAACTGTTTTATCCTGTGTGCGAAAAACAGATGCAGTTATCCGTTATGGCGGCGATGAATTTGTAATCATCTTTTTCGGTATACCTCAAGAGATATTTGAAAAAAAACTGGAGAGGATCAGGTATTCTGTTGATGGTCTGATAATTGATGGACATCCAGAACTACATATGTCTGTAAGCATAGGTGGAGCATATGGAAGCGGAACCGCAAAAAAACTGTTCAAAGTTGCAGACAATATGATGTATCAATCAAAAAAACAAAAAAATCAGGTGACCATTTGTTTTCTGAACGAGATGGTAGGCAGCGCAGACGGCATTTAAAAAGGAGGAATTGTGATTATGAATCTAAAAGATTGTTATATAAAATTTGGCGGCGATTTTGATGAAGTGCTGGGTAGACTGCGCCGTGAGCAAATCGTTCAGAAATTTATGTATAAATTCCTGGACGATAAAAGCTTTCATTTGTTTGAAGCGTCTATGGAGAATAAGGACTATGAAGAGGCTCTAAGAGCCGTTCATACACTCAAAGGAATTTGTCAGAATCTTTCATTTACCAGATTGTTTGAAAGCAGTAGTTTGGTAACAAACGCATTAAAAGAAAACGATTGGAATAAGGCTGTCGATATGATGCCGAAATTATCAAAGGATTACTATGAAACCATCAATGTTATTAAAGATTTTAAGAATTCCAGGGAGGAATAACATCAATGAGAAATAGTAAAACCAAGGATTCTACAACACGTTTTCTGATATACAGTTTCATTGGACTATTAATATTTAGTATTATTATTTTCAGTCTGCTCGGAATCTATATGAACCGAAAAAGTAAAAATGCCGTTTATGAAATTGGAAATATTTATATGTCTGGAATGAATAAAGAGATGTCCAGACACTTTGAAACTGTGATTAAACTGCGTTTTGATCAGGTCAGCGGCGTTGTTTCTGTTGTTTCAGCAGATAACCAGGATAAGGAGACTCTATATGAGGAACTCATCTTCAGGGCGCAGGTTAGGGGATTTGACTATTTAGCGCTTTGTTCTGTCGAGGGAGAGTTTCAGACAATTTATGGAGAATCCATACAGCCACTTAATCCAGAACCTTTTGTAGAAGCATTATTGCATGGAGAACAACGAGTCGCTGTAGGTGTTGATTCTTCTGGAAATGAGGTGGTATTGTTTGGCGTTGACGCTGCTTATCCGATGAACAATGGCGATAAGAGCACGGGCCTGATCGCAGCTGTCCCTCTGGAATATGTTACCGACTTCCTTTTCTCAGCGGATGACGGGCAGTTAATGTATTATCATATCATCAGGCCAGACGGTAGTTTTGTAATACAGAACTCTAACACGGAGTTGTGTCATTTCTTTGAACAACTACAAAAGCAGCTTGATTCTACGGCCAAGGAGTTATCTGTAGAAAATTCAGTTAAAGAATTTGGTGCTGCACTAAAAAACCATAAAGAATTTACCACAACACTTGAAGTGAATGGTGAGGAACGGCAAATATACGGTATATCATTACCCTGTTCTGAGTGGTATTTAGTGTCGGTTATGCCTTATGGTATATTGGACGATTCCATAAACAATCTGAGCAGCCAGCGTATGTTCATGACATTATTGTCTTGTGCTTCTGTTTTGATTATCCTAACATTGATTTTTCTTCGGTATTTCTCCATAACCCGTTCTCAGGTGCATGAATTGGAGAAGGCCCGGCAGTCGGCTCTTGAAGCGAACAAAGCCAAAAGCGAATTTTTAGCAAATATGAGCCACGATATCCGTACGCCCATGAATGCAATCGTAGGCATGACCGCAATTGCCACAGCTCACATAGATGATCGAAAACAGGTACAGAACTGCCTTAGAAAAATTACATTATCAAGTAAACATCTATTAGGGCTGATCAATGATGTTTTGGATATGTCTAAAATTGAAAGCGGGAAATTAACTTTAACAACAGAACAAATTTCATTAAAGGAAGTTGTTGAAGGAATCGTTAATATTATGCAGCCACAGGTTAAGACAAAAAAGCAAACCTTTGATATACATGTTGAAAATATCTTAACCGAAAATGTGTGGTGCGATGGAGTACGCTTGAATCAGGTTTTGTTAAACCTTTTATCGAACGCAACAAAGTATACACCGGAGGGAGGTTCGATACAATTATCCCTCTCTGAAGAAAAATCTCCGAAAGGAGAAAACTATGTCCGAATTCATATCAAAGTTAAGGATAACGGAATTGGTATGTCGCCAGATTTCCTGAAAAAAATATATGAATCATATAGCCGTGCGGATGGAGCCAGAATACATAAAACTGAGGGTGCCGGTTTGGGAATGGCGATAACTAAGTACATTGTGGACGCGATGGAGGGAACCATTGATATAAAAAGTGAACTTGATAAAGGCACCGAGTTCTTTCTCAGCTTTGATTTTGAAAAAGCGGTTGCTGAGGAGATGGATATGGTCCTTCCCTCGTGGAATATGCTGGTGGTTGATGATGACGAATTGTTATGTGAGACAGCAACGGACACGCTAAAATCTATCGGAATAAAAGCAGAATGGACATTAAGTGGAGAAAAAGCGATAAATCTGGTAATTCAACACCATAAAAAAAGAGATGATTATCAAATCATTCTATTAGACTGGAAACTGCCAGGCATGAATGGGATTCAGGTTGCAAAGGAAATCCGACGTAATTTAGGAGATGAAGTGCCGATTTTGCTGATTTCTGCATATGACTGGAGTGAATTTGAAACGGAGGCTCGTGAAGCAGGTATTAGTGGTTTTATTTCCAAACCCCTTTTTAAATCCACGCTGTATCATGCTTTGCGTCAGTATATGGACGCTGAAACAGAAAATGATCAGACATTGAACCCCAATATCGATCTATCCGGACGTCGTATTCTGCTTGCCGAGGATAATGAACTAAACTGGGAGGTTGCTAAAGAATTACTGTCCGATTTAAGCGTGGAACTGGATTGGGCAGAGGATGGCCAGATATGTCTGGACAAGTTCCAACGCTCACCAGAGGGATATTATGATGCTATTCTTATGGATATCCGTATGCCGCATATGACGGGGTATGAGGCCACAAAAGCTATCCGTGGTCTGAATCATCCTAATGCCCTATCTGTTCCAATCATAGCTATGAGTGCAGATGCTTTTTCTGACGACATACAGCATTGCCTGGAGTGCGGTATGAATGCCCATATAGCAAAACCGATCGATGATATAGAATTGACCCGCTTACTAAAAAGGTATTTAATCTAAATCTAGCACTAAAAGCGCGTGTCCGAAGGCACGCGCTTTTCAGACTGTAGACAAAACGGTTCGCGGACATGACATCGCGAACCGTTTTGTCTACAGTCTGAGAAGGGCAGTATCCACGCGATACTGCCCTTGCCTTTGTCTATTTATTTTTTGAAAATTGTATCGTTCCCCTTTAATTTACAGGTTCTCTAATCTCCCATAGATAAGAGGGATAAACCCTCTAATACAAAAATCGGAGGTGTTCTATTATGGTAAAAGCCATCAAAGTAATTCATCTGGCTCCTGGGGAATCCGTTTTAATCACAGCGGCCCTGGCCCTACGCCACCTTGTCAGGCTGCCGCAAGCTGTCCTTATGCCTGCGGCGAACCAAAACAGTTCTGTGATACTCATGCAAAACAGACGCCGAAAGAGATCATCGCTTTTTTTCGCGTTGCATGAACTGACGACGGAACCTTTGGAGCAGACCTATGAACGCATAGAACAGCTGCGGGAAATACAGGCCGTTCTGCAAGATATTCCACCGCAGCAACGTGAGAGATTTATCCTGCATTTTGCCTACGGTTACTCTTACTCGGAAATTGCCAAAATGCAGCGCAGGTCCGCGCATCTGCTGCGCTGACCGGCTGCTATTACCGAATCATTTATTTAAAATATTCCACACCGGATTCAAAAATCTGAATATCCTGCTCACCATAAATATTCATGGCCACACCGCAGTCACGGCGCTCACTGTGAGCCATCTTGCCCAAAATACGTCCGTCAGGGCTGGTGATACCCTCAATAGAAGCGTAAGAACCGTTTACATTCCACTCTTCATCCATAGTCACATTGCCGTCCAGGTCACAATACTGGGTAGCTACCTGACCGTTTGCAAAGAGCTTCCGGATCCACTCTTCATTTGCCACAAAACGTCCCTCGCCATGAGATGCAGGATTTGCGTAGACATTGCCCGGTACAGCTTTCTGCAGCCATGGGGATTTGTTGGAGACCACTTTTGTGTAAACCATTTTGGATATGTGGCGTCCGATCGTGTTGTATGTCAGAGTCGGGGAATCGGCTGTCTGTCCTGTGATCTCTCCGTTTGGTACGAGTCCCAGCTTAACCAGTGCCTGGAATCCGTTGCAGATACCAAGAGCAAGGCCGTCTCTTTCGTTGACCAGTCTCATAACCGCGTCTTTGATCTTTGCATTCTGGAACGCAGTTGCGAAGAATTTTGCGGAGCCGTCCGGTTCATCACCTGCTGAAAATCCGCCCGGGAACATTATGATCTGTGCCTGGTCAATGGATTTTTCAAAGGCTTCAACAGAATCACGGATATCCGCTGCATCCAGGTTCTTGAATACTTTTGTGATAACATTTGCGCCGGCTCTCTCAAAAGCTTTTCTGCTGTCATATTCACAGTTGGTTCCCGGGAATACCGGAATAAATACAGTTGGCTGTGCAATCTTATGCTCGCAGATATGAATGCTGTCTGCTTTGTACAGACCTCTGTCCTCATCCTTTGTAATGTCATCTGTCTCGGAACCGGAACGTGTCTTGAATACCTTCTCAAGAGGTGCCTTCCAGGTTTCCAGGGCCTCTGCCATGGAGATACTCATATCTTTATATTCGATCGCTGCCTTGTCTGTCACTTCACCGATAACCGTATATGTGACAGCCAGCTCACCTACTTTGTCTGCCTTCACTTCACAGATAATATCACCGAATCCTGCGCTGAACAGGTCTCTCTCATCTACATTATGTTCGATCTTAACACCCATCTGGTTTCCGAATGCCATTTTGCTCACTGCTGACGCGATACCGCTGCGGTCAAGTGCATATGCAGCCACAACTCTGCCTGCCTGAATGTCCTCATGCAGCTTGCTGTACTGGTCTTTCAAAGCCTCGAAGTCTGGAAGGTCGTATTCTGCTTTGGGAGCGCGCAGCCATACCAGCTTGTCCCCCGGTGTTTTCAGTTCCGGTGTGATAATGTCTTTTTCTTTTGCAACATCCACAGCAAAGGATACCAGTGTAGGCGGCACATCAATTTCATTGAAGGTACCGGACATGGAATCCTTACCGCCGATAGAGGGAAGACCGAATCCCAGCTGTGCGGCATAGGCACCCAACAGGGCAGCAAAAGGCTGGCTCCAGCGGTGGGGATCTTCTGTCATTCTGCGGAAATATTCCTGGAATGTAAAACGGATCTTGCTGTGGTCGCCGCCTGCCGCAACGATTCTGGCAACAGATTCCGTCACTGCGTAGACAGCACCGTGGTATGGACTCCAGCTTGACAGATACGGATCAAATCCATAGCTCATCATAGTGACTGTCTCTGTCTTACCATTTAAAACAGGAACCTTGGCTACCATAGCCTGTGTCTCTGTGAGCTGATATTTTCCGCCGTAAGGCATCAATACGCTGCCTGCTCCGATGGAGCTGTCGAACATTTCCACAAGGCCTTTCTGGGAACAGGTGCTTAAGTCAGAGAGAGTATCCATCCAGCGTTTTTTCACGTCAGCGGATTCCTCTGCCCGGTCCAGAACATTTCCCTCTCTGTTGGGAACGTCTACATATACATCTGTCTCCTGATGGGCACCATTGGTATCCAGGAATGCTCTGGACAGATCAACGATCGTGTTTCCTCTCCAGTTCATTACAAGACGCGGACTTTCCGTTACCACCGCTACCGGAATCGCCTCCAGGTTCTCCTCTTTTGCGTAATCCAGGAACTGCTCAACATCTTTGGGATCTACCACAACTGCCATACGCTCCTGGGATTCAGAGATCGCGATCTCTGTTCCATCCAGACCGGCATATTTCTTCGGCACCTTGTCCAGATCGATCTGAAGTCCTGCTGCCAGCTCGCCGATGGCAACAGAGACACCGCCAGCACCGAAGTCGTTACATTTTTTAATGATCCTGCTGACTTCCTCTCTTCTGAAAAGTCTCTGGATCTTTCTCTCCGTAGGGGCATTACCTTTCTGTACCTCAGCACCGCAAGTCTCAATAGATTCTTCTGTGTGCACTTTTGAGGAACCTGTAGCACCGCCGCATCCATCACGTCCGGTACGACCGCCCAGAAGGATAATGATATCATTGGGGTCAGAGTTCTCACGGATAACCGCGCGTCTGGGAGCAGCACCTAACACGGCACCGATCTCCATACGTTTTGCCACATAGTAAGGATGATACACTTCTTTTACATATCCTGTAGCCAGGCCAATCTGATTTCCATAGGAGGAATAGCCATGAGCCGCACTTCTGACCAGCTTCTTCTGCGGCAGTTTTCCCTTCATGGTATCTTTTACAGACACTGTCGGATCAGCCGCGCCGGTCACTCGCATTGCCTGATATACATAGGTACGTCCTGACAGCGGGTCACGGATAGCACCGCCAAGGCAGGTAGCAGCACCGCCGAAAGGCTCGATCTCTGTGGGATGGTTATGTGTCTCATTTTTAAAGTTGATCAGCCACTCCTCTTCCCTGCCGTCCACGTCAACAGGGACAACAATACTGCAGGCATTGATCTCGTCAGACTCTTCCTGGTCCTCAAGCTTTCCTTCTGCCTTTAATTTTTTCATTGCCATCAAAGCCAGGTCCATAAGGCATACAAACTTGTCATCCCTGTCTTTGTAGATCACCTGACGGTCAGCCAGATATTTTTCATACGTTTTTACGATCGGCTCTTTGTAATCGCCCTCGCCAAATACCACATTTTTCAGCTCTGTAGAGAAGGTGGTATGGCGGCAGTGATCTGACCAGTAAGTATCCAGTACGCGGATCTCTGTCATGGACGGGTCACGTTTTTCTTCATTTATAAAATAGTTCTGAATGTGCTGGAAATCCTTAAAGGTCATAGCCAGATTCAGGGAGGAATACAGTTCCTTCAGCTCCGCCTCAGGCATCTCCCGGAATCCTTCAAAAATTTTCACATCAGCAGGGTCATCAAAGTTTGCGACCAGTGTCTCCGGCTTCGCCGCATCTGCCTCTCTGGAATCCACAGGGTTAATACAGTGTTCCTTAACAGCCTCAAACTCCTCGTCAGAAATATTTCCCTCGATCACATAGGTGGTTGCAGAGCGGATGATAGGTTCCTCATCTGCCTTTAAGAACTGTATGCACTGTACCGCGGAATCTGCTCTCTGGTCAAACTGTCCCGGCAGAAACTCTACGGAAAATACCCTGTCCCCTTCCTTCTTCTCAAATGTTTCCTGATATAATACATCCACCGGAGGCTCAGAAAATACACAGTTACATGCTTTCTCAAATGCCTCATCGGAAATATTTTCTACGTCATAACGAATCAAAACGCGGACTCCTGCCACGTCCTTAATGCCCAAATACGTGCTGATCTCATGGGAAAGCTCCTTTGCCTGTACTGCAAAAGCCGGCTTCTTCTCTACATAGACACGTCTTACACTGCTCATGTTGGCTCCTTTCTGCCTTTTTCTTCGGCACACCAAAACCCGTACTGCGGTTTTTATGGATAGTGTTTGGATAGTGTTGTTTCGCGGCGGAGGTAATTTACTCCATGGGCCGCTTTCGTAACTATCATAACATGGATTGCTTCATTAATAAAATTAATATATCTTATATTTTTTATAATTACTGATAATATATAAGTACAGAAAACATCTATACAAACACTGGATTTATGATGCCGGGTAATAAACAGTGTTTTTTCCTGAACCACGCCTTTCTAACAGACCTTCTCTTGTCATTCTGCTTAATATATCTCTTGCTCTTCTCTGTTTTATATGCAAAAGGGTCTCTGTTTGGGAAGAAGTAATATATCCATTTATTTTTATATGATCCATTATAATCCGATGCTGCTCTTTCGCATATAATTTAGATAATTGCTTTCCGGCATTACTCGAAATCTTTTCACTGTGTTCCGGCACTATCCGGGCACTCTCTGATACGCTTCCGGCACTGTTCCGGCACTCTTTGATGCGTTTCCGGCATTTTTCGGCACCGTTCCGGCACTCTCTGATGCGTTTCCGGCATTTTCCGGCACTGTTCCAGCACTCTTCGATGTGTTTCCGGCATTTTTCGGCACCGTTCCGGCACTGGTTGTCAGTTCTAAGGGATTACCATCCGCTAATAATTCTTTCCGATACAAATTCACTCTGAAATCTCCATCATAATCCATTAATTCCGGCTCTTCCAGTTCATAATTTTTACATTCTTGAATCATTCTAAGTTTTCAGTAACCCACCCTTTTAGGTATCCCAATAATTCCGAATCATATTTTTCCGGCGGCAGATATCTTAACTCTGGAAATTCTTCAACTGCTGCAAGCTGCATTTCATCTGCAAGACTTTTGTAAATAGATACGCTCTTTTTCTGAAGCAAATCTCTTACTTCCTTCTTGTTTCCTGTCATGGTATTTTTCAGAATCTCCAAGTCAGTAATTGCCATGATTTCCTGTTCTTCCGGTATGATCTTAAACTTTTGAGCCAGCTCTTCAAACTGAAAAGATCGCTCTGCAGACAATAATTCTGATTGTTTACTGGCAGTTCCAAAACTTCGCTTACACTCTTCCCGAAACGCATAGGTTGCTAATTGTGAAGGCGAAAAACTTTTTAGAGGATCCCCATCGATGCCCTCCTGGATCATTTCTGTCCATACTTCTCTCGAAAGCTTCAGTCCTTTATTCTCCGGTACCTTTGCATCATTCAATGTAAACGCCCACAGACCTGCATTATCGTATTCTCCATTTCTATTGATCCTCCCTGCAAGCTGTAAAAAAACGGTGCAGGAAAACGTACGACAAAACCCATTTCTAAATGATAGATTTAACCCCATACTCGCATACGTGGTGCAGACTAACGTCCAATTTTCTTTTAAAGGGTCTTTGTTCCCATCTTTGAGTTTTTTCTCCACATCTTTTAAAATACGTGCGCTATCCTCCGGCTTGAACACATTAGATAAATGATAGACTTTATGTCCTTTCATTTTAAGCCTGTAAGCCGCCAATGCGGAAGCCTTTCGTGTATCCATCATCAATATCCTTGGACCTCTTTTGCTCAATACAAATTCCAATAAACTATCCAGTTCATTAAAATGATTCTCCGCAAATTCTTCTTTAGATATTCCAAGATAAATCCTGTTTTTTTCCTGTTCCTCCAGTGACTTTCTCAACGAAAACGGCAGTAGCTCTTCCGGTTTCTGAATATTATAACAACTGGCGCGGCTGCCTTTATATACCTTCTTAATATTTATATTATCCCAAAAACGTATCATAGTTCCAGAAGATAATATAATTTTACATCCCCATACATTTGACAATTCTGTGAGCCATTGCCATACTATAGGAATACAGGTAACCGGAACCGATGCGTGGAACTCATCCAGAAAAATCCCGGAACCAGGCAGTTGGTGCAGTTTTCTTAACCGCCCTGGCTTATTTGACGCGAGAGTCTCAAAGAATTGTACCGCTGTCGTGAGAATAATCGGTGGATTCCATGTATCAGCCAGCATTTTCAACTCAGCAGATGAATATTCCGCCCTGTGATGTAGTACAGCAATAACGTTCTCAGCAGACTCCCCTGGTAAAACAACTGCCTCATCCAGTACCTTCTCCACCTGCTCCAAAATATTTGTATAAGGCAATATTATAAATATATGTCTCAGCCTTTGCATTTTGGCACCGCGAAGCAGATGGGCTAAAAATGCCGTCGTCTTTCCGGTTCCTACTGCCGCATCTCCATTGAGCAGAGAATTGTCTATATCTGTTTTCTCTCTACATGCATAATACATTTCATGACGTCTGCGATTCCGCTCTTCATTACTTAAATCTTCTGCACATTCCGCCTCTTTTTCTTTGATATATCTGTCAAGCGATGCCTGCCGTTCCTCCCATCGTGGAAAAATATCCTCTTTCGTCTCTCCTGCAGTATCACTCCAATCCGCGTCCACCAGGCATGACAGCATGATACGCATTTCCATTGCTGTAGGTACCTCTCGCTGCACATTCAGCCCGATCTCTCCTCTTATCTGCCTATGGATTTCCAGATACTCTTGAAGATGAGCCTCAATATGATTGATCAACTCCTCTTTTTTCATAGTACAGTTTTGGGGATAATAGCAAAATAGTTCTTTCGTATCCCCATTCAAATCCGGAAGTCCAGGCGTATGATGTCCAAATACCAATGCCGCCGCATATATATCTCTATACTCCTCATATAAATATTTTGCGCCAGCAATCTGATGCGGTATTGGCAAAGCAGTTTTCCTTTTATTTTCACGTAGAACCTGTTGATCCTCCTTGTCCAGTTTTCCTACATCATGAAACTCACCGGCCAAAAGTACCCTCTCTAATCTTGTATAAAGCACTTTTGGCACATAAGGCTGTATGTCTTTCAACATATCTTTTATAAGTTTTGTCACACCCTCGGTGTGATTCTCATATGTCTGTTCTCTCCCGCAGTATGCAGCGCTGTGAGCCAGTTTCTCCATCAGATCATCTCCATTAGATCAACAACAGGCCCCGCCTTACCTTCCATTTTCTTATTTAAATCTTCAATACATTTTTTCATTTGTTCCATATCATAATCCCGTATATTATGTGCCGGTTTTTCTTTTTCGTAGGCATTTGGAGTCAGTGCCTCAATGATTTCAAAATCATTAAAACAGCCCCTGGCTTTCCTATGTTCAACATAAAAAGCATGGCGTATATTTACCTGTGCTCTGATATAGGAAGCAGTCTCCTGATATGCATATGGCAAAACACGGAATAGGATCTGTATATCCAACCAGGTACACTGTGTCCGCCGTGCCATAGTGGCATTTACAAAAAATGGCATGGCATAAAGCCCATAGGGAACAATACGATACGCCAGCGGTGCCATACCTTTATCCCTGCCCTCCTGAGCCGGCAGAACCTTTGTTGTTGTCAGTCTCTCTATTTCAATCGGGGAAAGTGAAATACCAAGTCCAAATTGAACCACACCTGTATGAATAAATGTGCTATTCTGTTCCTTGCCTTCAAGGAAAGTTGAACCAAATACACGCGCATCCCAGTATTTGTCCAGAAATTCCTGCGCTGAAAGCTTTTTCACTTCTTTTCTGTCCGTTGATTTTTGTTCAAGAATATCATAATGATCAAACTCATCCTCTGTGATTCCCAGATCACTGCTGATTTCCTGCCACACAGGCCCTTCTTTATCACTGATCAGCTCCCTTATTTTGTGTTTAAAAGACACCGGTGAAATTTCTCCATGTCCATCATTACGGCGTCTGGGATCGCTGTCCTGATCCGGATTACCATTCGGATTGGAATTCACTGCTTCGATCAACAACATACCTGTACCACGATGTAATTCATTACTCATTATCATGTTCCTCCTTTTTTTGATCTGCTTCCGATTTTACTGTATTTTTCTCCTTAAATGGAAGTGATGCCATATAACCGAATAATAATAACGTCTTTTCCTGGGAAGTCGGCTGCTTTGGCAGTATTCCTCCCCCGTCTTCCATGATCGCTGAAACAGTCTTTTCGATTTCTCTGAGGATCCATCTTCCCCTGTCCTTTTTATCTGTCTCCGCCCAATTAATGTACATAGCAATTTTTTCTTCCAGACGTACCATTGCTTCCGTTGGTGTCTGCATAGCTATCTGAAGCACCGCATTTCCCATTAACTGCCCTGGAAGTGAATTGTTGCGCTCACTGATACAATATTCTTTATGGAGCTTATCTGCCAGCTTCAAAAGACGGCCTAACATAAACATAGTATCCATCATATATTTTTCCTTTCTGATTTCCAATTTATAGAGCAAAATACCCAGCAAAGCTGCCGCTGTACATACGAGTTTCATATATTCCTCTGAAAATGGCTGTTCTTCCCCATATACGGTCTGAAAATATGCAGCATCTATCAATAAATCCTGACTTACATATAGAGCCCTTTCCAATACACTGAAGAGGAACCCCTTATCAACTGTTCCCTCACTAGCTTCCGGCAGAAAAAGATAATAGATTTCCTGTAAAGTCATGGAAGAACTTTTTCGCACGATCAATTCCCCCGGAATACTGCCTTGTCTGCTCTTATAATGAATCTGCATCAGCCTGCTGATTCCCGCCGGTCCGGGACAATAGGGACGATAGGAATGGATTTCTTTCCCGTCTTTATTCCTGAACTTTACCTTAAATACAAACGCCGGAAGATTTTCGGCTGCTTCCAGCCATGTATTCATATCTTCAGACAGCTGACTTTGGCTCATTGATCTGCTATAAGCTATCTGTTTGCGTCCTTTATCCAAGGTCTCAAACAGCTGCAAATGCACCAGGGACGAGGGAGCGGAAACTTTCCTTTCTTTTAATATGTCCAAGACATTTTTACATATTTTCAAATATTTAAAGGTAGCTCCATCGTCACCAACTGCGGCAGCCAGTTCTGCTTCGTTTTGCGGGTCATCTTCCAGCCAGGCCAAAAGCAGCATAGGTGTCTTTTCGTTTTTTCCGGGAAAACTCGTCCATGTATATCCTTTCCGGGAATTGAGCATCAAAAATAACAACGCATCATTTATCTTCTGCACCTGCTGCTTTCCCGCAGAAAATGCCTGAATTCCTTCCATGCCATAATGTAACAGACATGGATTTGCTTTCGTGTTATTTGAAAAGAGATATGCAGGGCCAATTACCTGAAACTTGGGATTTGGATATTTCTCTTCAATTGGCACAACAGGGGTTCCTGAAAGTGCAGAAATAATACAGTTTTCATCTTTCTCTTTTTCACCAATATCTCTTTCTGCTTCCAGAAGGCACCGCACCAAAGCTTCTTCTGTTTCTAAACTAGCCACCGGACAGTCAACTTGAGATAATTCTTTAATATCAAAATAGCATAGACATTCTGCCGTATATTTTTGTTTTTTAGAGTTGACCCCCCCAACCAACATCTTTTTAACAAAATCCGATTCGCTTTTATCTAATTCCAATGCTTTTGATTTAAGAAAATTACGCAAAGCCTCATAAAATAATTCGTTTTTTTCATTTGGAAATCTCATGATCAATTTTTGTAATGCCTCAAGATTTGGATCATCACTTTCCATAACAGGTTTTAATTTTTCCTTCGTCCACGGTTTTATCTGAATCTCATTGCTCTTAGGATTTTTATCATCGTAATCCAGTCCGTATAATATCTGGCGCCTCTCCTCTAAATCTGCGGCATCCCATTTTTTCTCATCAAATGCTGCGGAAACCGTCTCCGCTAATAAAGGGATTTGTATACGTATTGCAGGAAACCTGTTATGATTTCCTTTTCCATGCAGCCAAAGTTCACCTGTTTCATTCTTATTTAGCAAACGCATAGAGACCGGAAATCCATCACTGTCCAGACGAAAATAGAGACATGGAAATTTACCCAATTTATACATATCACGGTGCGTATTATCATCAGAAAGCAGCCCCAGCTTTTCCAGCGTACAGGAAAGTTGATACAGTTCATTCAGCATAACAGAGGACCCCCTCTCTGATTTGAACATTCTGAAGATATTGGGGTTTCAATTTCCCATCCACCTGTCTGTCGTACATGACATCCAGCATGGAAGGGATTTCCAGGTTAATGCTTCTATCCACAACCGTATCCGAACGCACCGGACCAAAATATCTCGGTGTAAATTCTTTCAGACCCATGCTTGGCATCCTATATAAAACCCCATTTGCCAGACGCCGCATAAAAACCTCCTGTAACTGATGCATAGGATTATGAGCGGATGTGGGAGGCGAAAACCCTTTTATACACCCATATACTTTATAATCAACATTTTCCAGGACAGTAAGCATCAGTTGAAATGGCCCGCCCGACTTTCGGAGTGGTCCATTATAATTTTGTATATATTTATGATAAGAAATGGGACTGCATATTTCTACTCGTTCCGGCCAAAAATAAGCATCCCTGCTGAACACCACACACCCGAGCATTCCTATTATCGCCGACCTGGTAGGCGCCGGATAAGATAAAACCGAAGACCCAGAATCCGGACGCGAAAACAATGCACTGGGACCAGATATTTCAAAGGACCATTCATAACGTTTCTCAACCATTTTCTATAACCTCCTCTTACAGTCAAATTAAAAAAGCTGATCCCCAATGATTTACCAATGATCATTAAGCAGCAGCTCATTATGTATAAATTATATTAATCTAAAAGTTTTAATGCATTAAATATTAATAAAGCTTTCTATTTCGCCACTTATATTACCTCTGCATGAACCCAATACGATAATAACCTGTTTTCAAAGAGCAGAATAAAATAAACCGAAGAATAAGGCTGCCGCTTAAAAACCATATCTAATACGGCAGCTTATTTTTCTTAAAGCACTACAACATTTATAAATTTCAATCCACATCAAGTCTCTAGACCTTTGTCATTTTTATTTTAACATGTACAATAAAAATTTACAATATTTTCTTATATATGTTTAGTTTATATTGTAATTTAATCGAATTTATTTTATAATATAATTGCTGTTGACTCTTTCCAGCAGGAGGGAGGTGTCATAATGCAATACATAGTATCCTTTCTGATTTCTGTTTTGGCTGGTATAATATGCTATTATATCGGCAAATGGTTAGACAGAAAATAAACCTCAACAGCTAGCCTGGGTCATTCTGCCCTAAAAGAAAAAAGAATCCCCGAAGAGCCACCACTCTTCGGGGATTCCCTTTGTGTCATAATACACATAGTATCTTTCCTACTAACAATATAGTACATCATATAAATCAAAATGTCAAGTCGACAATTTTTATCAACAAAGCAAATAATACCCTCAAAAAACAGAATCCTTAAACCCTCTTAAACAACCACGCCATCCCCCACACCCAACAACTCCATATCCTGCCGACAGCCAAAACCAGGAAGTGTATGGGAGAGGGGCCGGGGAGCCATATGCCTGTGAGCGATGTACAGTGGAGCGCCAGGGAGATCCACCTGCCCCAGATACTTAATGAAGAGGCCTCTGCCGATGAATTTAGTATCTGGGAGCTGGTTAGCTCCATGGCAGCGGAACGCTTCGCTCACAGGCATATGGCTCCCCGGCCCCTCTCCCATACACTTCCGTCCGCTTCCAGTTTTCCAAAATGTTTTTCCCCAATCCCATTGACTTGTCCCACCCCCTTTGCTAAACTCAAATAAGCCATCACTATTACAAAGGAGACTCCACATGAAACTAACCGCGAAACACACCATATACAGCTGCTATCTCGGCTACATCACACAGGCAATCGTCAACAATCTGCCGCCCCTTTTGTTCCTCACGTTCCACAACCAGTTCGGCATCTCACTGGAGAAGATCAGCCTGCTGATCACCGTGAATTTCTGCATCCAGATTCTCATAGATTTCCTGGCACCGGGAATCATAAAAAAAGTGGGATACCGGGCAGTGGGAATCACATCCTTTATTGTCACCACCCTTGGTCTTACAGGCTTTGCCTGGCTTCCTTTTCTTCTTCCCAACGCCTACACAGGCATCCTTATCTGTATGGCGTTCAACGCAGTGGGCGGCGGTATCTTGGAGGTTATCGTAAGCCCCATTGTGGAGTCCTGTCCCAGTGAGAATAAGGAATCTGCCATGAGCCTACTCCACTCCTTCTACTGCTGGGGGCACATGGGCGTGGTAATCCTCTCCACCCTGTTCTTTGTGGCAGTGGGCATTGATTCCTGGCGGTATCTCCCGGCTCTTTGGGCTTTGGTTCCGCTGTTCACCTGTCTGATGTTTATTAAAATCCCCATTTACAGCATTGAGGGCGATGACGAGGAGACGAAAATCCCCGGAGGGATTTTCAAAAGCGGTATTTTCTGGGTCCTCTTTCTGCTGATGATATGTGCCGGTGCATCGGAACAAGCTGTAAGCCAGTGGTCCTCTCTATTCGCCGAAGACGGACTCGGGGTCAGCAAGACAGTAGGCGACCTTCTGGGGCCCTGTGCCTTTGCCTTTTTCATGGGACTTTCACGGCTTCTGTACGGAATCAAGGGCGATAAGCTGAATATCCGCCACGGCCTGCTGGGTACCAGTGCGCTGTGTATCGTTGGATATCTCATCACCAGCCTGTCTCCTATACCGCTTTTATCCCTGGCCGGATGCGCACTTTGCGGCTTCTCCGTGGGTCTTATGTGGCCCGGAGTTTTCTCCCTGGGCGCAGCCCTCTGCCGGGGCGGCGGCACTATGATGTACGCTATGTTTGCGCTGGCCGGTGACGTGGGCTGTTCTGCCGGACCATCTGTTGTGGGATTCGTAACGGATGCGGCAGGCTCCATGAAGACAGGTATCCTGGCAGCCCTGATTTTCCCGGTGATCTTATTCCTGATCATGCTGGGACTGCAGAAAAATTCCGCAAAAGAAAAGCATCCTGCAGACAAAAAGACAGCAGACACTGCCGAGGCCAGAGACTTAAGGAGCCAGGAATAGGCTCAGAATGAGAGGAATTTTATGGATATCAGCTTTGAACTATATAAAGTATTTTACCATGTAGCTTCCACCCTGAGTTTTTCGGAGGCTTCCAGACAGCTCTTTATCTCCCAGTCAGCGGTGAGCCAGTCCGTAAAATCCCTGGAGCAGAAGCTTGGGCACCCTCTCTTTGTCCGCAACACAAAAAAAGTAGAGCTGACTCCAGAGGGAGAGACCCTTTTCCGCCACGTGCAGCCGGCTGTCTCTCTGCTTCTCCAGGGTGAGAACCAGCTCATGCACACAGCTTCCGCGGAAGCGCCTCTCAGGATCGGGGCCAGCGACACCATCTGCCGCTATTTTCTCGTGCCCTATCTGCGGCGTTTCCACCAGGAATTCCCGGATATCCATATCAAAGTCACCAATGCCACTTCCATTGGATGTGTGGAACTGTTGGAAAACAGACAGGTGGATTTCATTGTCTGCAATTATCCCAACTCAAGGCTTCGGATAAAAGAACACTACAAGACAATCCTGACCTTCCGGGATGTCTTTGCCGCAAATAAGCATTATTTTGACTTTACGGACAGGAAACTGTCCCTGACTGAACTGCACCGGTACCCCCTCCTCATGCTCAGCAAAAAGAGCACTACCAGTGAGTTTCTGCACAGCCTCTTTCTCCAGAAAGGCCTGAATCTCACACCTGAGGTGGAACTGTCCAGTAATGACCTGCTTCTTGATCTGGCGTACATCGGCCTTGGGATCGCCTTTGTGCCGGACTTTGTCCTGGAGCAGAGAAAAAAAGGACTGTACCGCCTTGAAATAAAAGAAGAGCTGCCCGAAAGGCATCTGGTTCTGGCTTACACCGAACAGCAGAGCACCTCCGCGGCAGCTAATAAATTCCTGGAATATTTTAATAATGCCTGATTTATAAAAGGCAGACCTCACAACACAGAGTCGATCAATAATTTTGTATACTCTTGTTTCGGATGAATGATCACCTCATCCGGGGTGCCTTCTTCCACAATTTTCCCCTGGTACATCACCAGCACATAGTCACAGAAATTCTGTACAAGCGCCAGATCATGGCAGATCAGCAGAATGGAAAGCCCCATTTCCTCCTTCAGCCTTTGAAGCAGTCCTATTATCTGGGACTGCACTGTCACATCCAGAGCGCTGGTAGCTTCATCGCAGATGAGCAGACGTGGTTCCACAGCCAGCGCTCTTGCTATAGCTGCCCTCTGACACTGACCTCCGCTGACTTCATGGGGATAGCGGGCCGCGTACTTTTCTTCCAGCTCCACCATAGCCAGCAGTTCTCTCATCCTCTTTTGTGCGTCTTTTCTCTTGATCCCGTAATTTATCATTCCCTCCATAATCCCATCACCCAGACTTCGCCTGGGGTCAAAGGAATCCTGAGGTGTCTGGAATACCATCTGCACATTTTTATACAGATCTCTCAACTGTCTTTTTCCGGCTCCCATCATCTCCTGCCCATACAGAAGAATACTTCCCGAGTCCGGTTCTGTAAGGCGTGTCACCATCCTGGCTGTAGTGCTTTTTCCGCAGCCGCTCTCCCCCACTATACCCACGCAGGAGGCCTCCCCCGCAGAAAAGCTCACATCATCCACAGCCGTATATGCTTTTTTTGCCTTATAAAATGTCTTTTTCAAATTTTTTACTTCCAGTATTTTTCCCATGCCTAACCTCTGTGGATCCGCAGCACAGCGCTGATCAGCCTGCGGGTATATTCTTTTTGGGGATGGTGCATCACCTCTTTTGTATCACCATATTCCACCAGTCTGCCCCTGTGCATGACAGCCACCTTGTCCGCCATATATTCCACCACGCCAATATTGTGTGTCACAATAACAATGGTTGTGCCGAACAGTTCCCTCATCTTCATCATTTCCCGCACTACCTGAGCCTGAACCGTCACATCCAGAGCGCTGGTAGGCTCGTCACCAAAGAGCAGGGACGGCTGCAGGATCATGGCTATCATGATGCCCACTCTCTGATTCATGCCGCCTGACAGTTCAAAGGGATAGCTTTTCAATATTCTGTCCCCGTCTGCCAGCTTCATTTTATCAAACAATTCCATGGCCCGCTCCCTGATCTCCTGTCTGGATATTTTCTCATGTTGAAGAACTGCTTCAAAAAGCTGGTCCTGTATCGTGCGGATTGGACAAAGGGATGCCCCTGTATTCTGGAATATCATTCCCATCTGAGGCCCCCGCAGTCTGCGCAGTTCTTCCCCTCTAAGCGCTGTGATATCCTGGTCCTTATACAGGATACGGCCTCCGGTCACTGCTCCGTCACTGTCCAAAAGTCCCATGGCAGCTTTGATCAAAGTGCTCTTTCCGCTGCCGCTCTCCCCTACGATTCCCAGGATCTGCCCCGGCTCAATGGTCAGGCTGACATCTTCCAGAACAGGTTTTCCCGTATAACACACCTGCAGATGTTCCACCGCTAAAATCGGCTGTCCCATATCTTTGATCCTTTCTTTCTGTGTCTCTTAGTTTTTATCCAGATTCACTGTAATTTCATAATAATCGCAGGGATGTGCCTCCAAACCGGTTACTCCTTTTGCGGATACTATTGACATTTTCAGATGTGAGGCAAAAATAAAAGCATTGTCATCCAAAATAGTCTGTGTCATCTGCACCGCCAGCTTTGCCCTCTCATCCGTGTCAAAGGTAGACTTCATCTCTTTTTCCAGTTCCTCCAGCTTGTCACTGTGATAACCGCCGCGGTTTTTTGAAGATTCATCCAGGCAGTGTGTGGTAAAAAAGTATTCCGGATCACCTGTGGGTGCGCAGACAAACGCGCCTGCATAAATGTCCCACTCCCCGCTGTCCAGAAAACTCTGAAAATCGGCTGAACAATTCACATCCACCTTGATACCGATCTCTTTTAAAGTGGCCTGCACAGATTCCGCAAGCAGCGGAAGTTCCTGCCGGCTTGGATATGTGACCCAGCGGATCGTCAGGTTCTCTCCGTCCTTGTCCACATATCCGTCCCCGTCGCTGTCCTTCCAGCCTGCCTCTTCCAAAAGCTTCTTTGCTTTCTCAGGTTCATATCCCGGTGCCGTAACCATATCATCTCCAAAAGCAAAGTTTGCCGGGAAAGGTCCTGCCGCCGCTGTGCCGTTTCCATCCAAAAGTGTCTTGGTGAAATTTTCTTTATCAATTGACATGGCGATGGCTTCTCTTACCTTTTCATCCTGAAGCGCCGGTGTGTCATAATTAATCTGTCCAAAAAAGGAGCGTGAAGTTTCTACCGAAGATATGGTATAGGAATCTCCCGAAAACAGCGGCAGACTGGCATAGGGAAGGCCATAGGCCGCGTCAAGCTCGCCGGACTGCATAGCCATGGTCATGGTATCCCCATCCGAAATGGTCTTAACATGTATGGTATCCAGCTTTGGCTCCCCATCCCAATAATTTTCATTTTTCACTAAAGTAAGGCCTATATCTGTCTTTACCTCCTTGGCAGTATAAGGCCCTGTTCCGGACACATTACCGTCCTCTGTAACGCCGGCATCCATGTCTATGATACATCCATAGGGATCTGACAGGTAATTGATCAGCGCGGGAACGGGTTCTTCTGTGACTATAGTCAAAACCTGGCCATCCGCCGTAGTTTCCTTGATCTTTAGATCTCCTTTTGCCCTCTCATGAACACTTACCAGGTCATCCAGGCATTCTTTTACTGCCTGGGCGTCCAGTTTGCGGCCGCTGGTAAAAGTCACATTTTCCCGCAGAGTGATCTTCCAGGTATTTTCATCCACCAGTTCATACCCTTCTGCAAGCCATGGTTCTGGTTCCATTTCCTTGGAATATTTAAACAGGGTCTCCCCAATGCCATAGCGGATACAAGCCCATCCGGAATACCCGTTGTGAGGATTTACATCCGATTCATCGTTCTCTGCATTGAATGTGGTATCTCCGAAATTCAATACCTTTCCTTCTCCTGACGCGCTGCCCTTTGTCTCTGTTTCCGTCCCTGCTTTCTCTTCTGTGCCGCCGCAGCCGGATAAAACACCTGCGGTCATACAGAGGGCCAGTAATACAGCCCCCGCTTTCCTGCTGAACAATCTCCTTTTATACATGACTAATCTCCTTTTCTTTTCTGTTTTTTATTTCCGCGGGGATCCATAACGTCCCTCACGGTATCGCCTAACAGATTAAATAACATAACTGTGAAAAATATTGCAAAACCCGGGGCAAGGATCACCCAGGGAGATGTCTGAAGCATACTCCTTCCGCTGCTCATCATAGATCCCCACTCTGCTATAGGGGGAACTGCTCCCAGTCCCAAAAAGGACAGGCCCGCGATCTCCATCATCATAGTACCGATATCCAGGACACCGGTGATAAAGATCGGTCCTGCAATATTGGGCAGCATATGCTTTCCGATGATCTTCCACGTTTTGCAGCCTGACAACCGGGCTGCCGCGATAAAAGGCGCTTCTTTCAGGGTCATCACCTGGCTTCTGGCGATCCTGGCAAATTTCGGCCAGGATATACATGCCAGCGCAGCCACTGCATTGATAACACCTCCCCCGGTAACCCCTGCCACCGCAATAGCAAAAACCATTCCCGGAAATGCCAGAAAGATATCGGAGATCCTCATGAGCACAGTGTCCGTTTTTCCTCCCTTATATCCGCAAAATACCCCTATAACAGTTCCCACTGCCATAATGATGAGCACCAGTGCCAGAGAGGAAAAGATTGTTGTCTGTCCTCCCATGATCACCCGGGAAAGCATATCTCTTCCGTATCGGTCTGTCCCCAATAGATGCGCCCCTCCCGGCGGCTGAAGCGCATGTTCCAAATCCTGTGCATAAGGATCATAGGGCACAATGTATTGGGCAAAAACTGCGGCCAAAAGCAGAAGTCCCACTAATACAGCCAAAATAATACATTTCAGTTTTGTATGGTCTCTCTTCCTCATCCGGCTTCCTCCTGTCCCATGCGGATCCTTGGGTCCAGACAGCAGTAAATGATATCTGTAACAAGATTCACCAGCACATAAATGACAGCCATCCAGATGACATACGCCTGGATCACCGGATAATCACGCATAGTTATGGCATCGACAGCCATTTTCCCTACACCGTCCCACATAAATATGGACTCGACAATGGCTGTCCCTCCCAGCAGGGAACCGATGGATAACGCCAGAAGTGTGACGATGGTCAGCATAGATGCTTTCAGCACACTGAAATATAATATTTTATTTTCCTGTACCCCCCGTGCCCTTGCCCCTTGTACATACTCTTTATTCAGCTCCTCCAGCACTGCGGCACGCACCTGTCTGGTGTATTTTGCCGCCATTGCAAGAGCCAGGGTAAGCGTTGGCAGGATAATACTCTTCCATCCCTGGGTGTTTCCCATAACCGGAAACCAGCCAAGCTTCAGGGCGAAAAAATAGATCAGCAGCAAAGACACAAAGAAGTTCGGAAGGGAATTGCCGATAAAACTGAAAAAGCGTATCAGATAATCCCAAAAGCTGTTCTGCTTTACAGCCGATAGGATTCCAAAAGGAATCGAGATCAATACGGTCAGCAAAACAGATGTGACGGCCAGCACCATCGTGGCCGGAAGCTTTGATACAAAAGTTGTAAATACAGGCTGTCCCGATACAAAGGATTTCCCCATATCACCTGTGAGCACACCTTTCAGCCACACCACATACTGCTCGGGAAGAGGCTTATCCAGTCCCAGTTCTTCCCTCGCCGCAGCTTTCTCAGCCTCAGACATAGACCCCCCTGTATTCTGCTCCATTACATCAATGGCATCCATGGAAGACGTCTGCATTAAAATAAAGGACAGCAAAGTGATCCCTATCAGGATCGGAATAAGCTGCAGAAGCCTTTTTATTATGTACTTTCTCATCCTCTCATCCCTTGTTCACTCTTTCCCGCGCATATCATAAACATAGGCGTGGGGTTATAGAATTCATCCTTCTCTCTATAGATCCGCCTGCTGATCCCCAAATCTATGGAAAACTCCTCCATTCCCATCTGCCCCAGCGTCTCCACATCCCAGGCCGGGCGGACACGGGAACTGATGGGAAGCTGGCGCTTGATCTCCTCACACTCCTGCATCATTTCATTCCCGAGGGTGTGATGGGCATGGCTTTTTGGCAGTTCCGATGTGTCTGCAAAATTACTGGCACCATAATTGGCATCAAAATTCAAAAGGATTCCCTCCGCCTTCAATACCCTTTTCCACTCCGCGTAAGCCTCCTTTACATGGGGCAGCGTCCAGGTCAGATTCCTGGAGATAACAACATCAAAGCTGTTATCTTCAAATTCCAGCTTCTCCGCATCCATGACCAGAAAACGGCAGGAGACCTTTTCTTCCTCTGCAAGCTGTTTGGAATTGACGATCATCTCCGGGGTCAGATCTGTCCCTGTCACTTCGTGCCCCTGTTTTGCCAAAAGAATGGAAAAGAAACCGGAGCCGCATCCCACGTCCAGAATTTTTAATTTCTTACCTTTTGGAAGCCTCTGGCAAATTTCCTGCAGCCAGCGCTCTGCGAGAGGGCTTTTCAGTTCTCTCCGCCTCTGCTCCATAAAGCTCTCGCTGCGCTTTGCCCAGTATTCTGTGATCCTCTCTTTTCTGTCATCAAAGTTCTTGACAATTCTTCCGTAAGCAATCATAGGGCCGTTTTCCAGAACCTGCAGACTGCCTGTCTGACACAGGATAACACCGTCGCATTCCGCACGGCAGACCTCCATCACATTCCCCTCATAGTCCTTTACAATACCCAGAACCTCCCCGCCCTGGATCATATCTCCCGGCGTCTTATAGGGATACCAGCAGCCAGTGGCAGACGCGGCTTGATATCTGATATCCACCACGTCAAGAGGATAGTAGACACGGTAGTCTCTCTGCCCATCATAAATACCCAGTGAACATAGAATGTTCCGCACATCCCTTCTGGTGGAACGGACCTCCTCCATGGTCCAGCCGCCCATGCCGCCTCTCTCTATGAGGATACCGGGAATCCCCGTATGTGCCGCATAATTATAAGCTCCGCCTGTGGCAACCGTGGACCGAACCATATAGGGCACATCCACCTGCTCTGCCATCTTTCTTGACATTGCCACAACAGATTCCTCTGCCCTCCCCGCATAATACACATAGGGGGTGAGCTGTTCGTAATCGTCGCCGCTGTGCAGGTCAATGCAGAAATCAGCCGCAGGAAACAATTCTTTTGTGATCGCCCATGCAAGCTGCTGTGTGGCCGTCCCTTCCGGATCTCCGGGAAATTCCCGGTTCAGGTTCTTCTTATCCTCCACGCCCAAACTTCCGCCTCTGCACTCAAAGGCATCCCTGCATATGACTTTTACAAGGATGATCCTTCCGTTGATCTTCTCTGTTTTTAGTTTTTCCGAAAGTTCAATGGCTGCCTGGATGCCCACATATTCTCCTGCGTGAACTCCTGACATGATAAGAACCGTCTTACCCGGTTTCTCACCGTTTAGGATGGTCACAGGCAGCTTGAATCTTCCCTCTGCCAGTTCCAGAAAACCACTGCATCTCTCCCCCGGCTCTGCCTTTATATTTCCCAGAATAAATGTCTCCTTATTAAGCATAGGCTTTGCTGTCCCCTTTCTGCGCATTGATCATAAACATAGGTGTTGATCCGTAATTCAGTTTTTCTTCCCTGCTCCATACCCTGTCCCACACTTCCGTATCTGTGCGTACCTTTGCAAATCCTGTGTTTTTCAATATCTCCCTATCCCATTCAGGACGCATCCTGGCGGAGAGGGGCATCTGAAGGGCGATCTGCTCCATAGCGTCAATATCTGTGCACAGGTAATGGTCATCCAGGCTTAACTGCTCCACATTTTTCCTATCCTGTTCATAGGCCTCCCGCTTTTTCTCATCATAGAGATATCCGTACCAGTTGGCGTCAAAATTCAGAAGCTTTCCGCCCGGCTTCAGCACCCGGTGCCATTCTTTATAGGCCTGTTCCGGCTTTTCCAGGTTCCAGGTCAGGTTTCTGGAGATCACCACATCAAATGTGTTGTCCTCAAACTCCAGATCCTGGGCATCCATCCGGTAAAAATTTATTTTTTCACACAGACTTCCCGCATTTTCCATAGCCTTCTCCAGCATTTCACGGGTGTAATCCACGGCTGTAACCATATATCCTGCCCCTGCCAGAATAATGGGGAAAAATCCCGGGCCGGTGCCAATGTCCAGTATTTTTATCTCTTCTTTGGGCAGCCTTGGAAATTCTCCCTCCAGCAATTCCAGCCAGGCCTCCTTTTGATTTCCCTCCAGTTCCTTGTGGTTCACTTCCGAATATCCTTCTGTGCGCGTGCTCCAGTATCTCTCTATTTTCTCCAATAACATTTCTATAATTCCATCCTTTTCGCTAAGTTATTTCTATTTTCGTAACTGTTCGATCCTATCACAGCCACTGTTTTCCTACTTTTCTACTTTACCAAAACAAAAAAAATGCCACAAGCCCCGTGGGGGGATTATGGCATTCTTCCAGACAAAAAAATATTATCCTATTGTTTTATTTTGCGCCCCGTATCTCTGCGGACACGGTATGCACAGCAAATCTGCTTAAATCTCAGCGATTGCCTCCACTTCACACAGTACATTCTTAGGCAGTGTCTTTACTGCTACGCAGGAACGTGCCGGTTTGCCTGTGAAATATTTTCCATATACCTCATTAAATGCTGCAAAGTTGCCCATATCTGACAGAAAACAGGTTGTCTTAACTGTTTTCTCATAGCTGCTTCCCGCCTCTTTGAGCACCTCGCCCAGATTCTTCATCACCTGTTCTGCCTGCTCCTCAATGGTCACCGCTGTAATTTCGCCTGTGGCCGGGTCAATGGGGATCTGACCGGAAGTGAATACCACTCCGTTTAAAATCATTGCCTGTGAATATGGTCCGATCGCTGCTGGAGCCTTGTCAGTGCTTACTACCTTCATAAAAATATCTCCCTTCTGAAATACAAATCCTCCCCCTTTTCCAAAATCACATCTGTCCATACACACTCTGACAGTTATGAACAGACATCCGTATTGGTTATTCAGGGGAATGTATATATTATACGTTTCTAAAAGGGAACGGTCAAGCTAAAGTAGCGCACTTTCCTCTGTATGTCCCCAGAATCCATTCCCTATATATCCCTCGGGGAGCGGCTCCGGAATCGTAAATACCGTTTTCATGTTATATGTGTTTCCCGTCTCCAGGCTCTCTGTCATTCCTTGTGCTGCCTCCAGTACATGGAGCGCCATCTCTTTGCCCGCTCTGTGGGGCCGACCTTTCCGAATAGCCCAGACCATCTCCGCTGCCCCCAGCCCCCGGGATTGTTCCCGGTATCCGTGTGTATAGGGAAGGACAGCCGGCGGGTTCCCTGTTTTTTGAAGGGTTGTTTTCCCCTCAAAGGTATTGGGATCGCCCAGCGTCAGAATCCCTTTACTGCCGCACAGCTCTAAATGAAAGGTCTCCTCCGCTATACATGCCCCATTTAAATGGAAGGTTACCAGTGTCCCACAGGCAAATTCCAGCAGGGCTGTGAGTACGTTACAGTCCTCCACAGTAAACTCTTTTTCAAAGAGCGGCCCTCCCACTCTGTTTCCGTGCCTCACAGGATTTCTTTTTTTTCCAAAGGCGCTGATCCGTTCAATGGGTCCAAGGATACTGCACAGGGCTGTCAGGTAATAACAGCCCATATCATACAGGATAGATCCGCCTTTCCGGTTCAGATGCGGAAGGATTTCTCCCAACAGGCTGTAATCCCTGGTGAGGGACACAATACCGCTTATAATCTCCCCTGCCAGTCCCCGGCGGACCGCATCGGCAGCAGTCTGAAGCCCTCCGCCCAAAAATGTGTCCGGCGCTGCGCCCAGGCGTACCTGATGCAGATCTGCCTGACGGCAGAGTTCCAGTCCCTCCTCAAAGGTGACTGCCAGCATTTTTTCCGAAAATACATGCTTTCCCGCCTCTATTGCCTGAAGTGTGAGAGTATAGTGGACCGACGGATTTGTCAGGTTCACCACCAGTTCTATGCTGCTGTCTTCCAGGATTTCCTGCCACTGCATAGGACGGATGCCGTATTTTTTTGCCGTGTGCTCCATCTTTTCCCGGTCTATATCTGAGCAGGCTGTAAGTTCTATGACGCAGAATTTCTCCTGAAACGCCTGAAGGTATACCTCGCTGATAACCCCGCAGCCCACTACCGCAGTTCTCACTCTTTCCATCCTGACACCTTCTTTGCATAGACAAGTCCTGCCCCCGGCGCATCCTCCGGGAAATATTCCAGTCCCATATATCCCTCATACGCTTCGTTCTCTATTGCCTGGAAAACATAAGGGTAATTGATCTCCGACTGATACAACTCATGCCGTCCCGGATTGCCTGCCGCATGAAAATGGCCTATGCAGGGAAGGTACTTCCGTATCCTGCGGATCAGATCGCCTTCTGTGATCTGCTGATGGTAGATGTCAAACAGCATTTTCACATTCGGACTGCCCACTTCCTTTAGGATCTCTGCCGCCTCATCCGAGCCGGAAAGGAAGTACCCCTGATGATCCACTCTCAGATTCAGCGGCTCCACCACCAAGGTGACCCCCTTCCTTTCCAGAATAGGCGCGCAGGCTTTCAGTCCTTCTATCAGAGATTTTTTCTGTATTTCCCGGTCCTTTCCTGTATCTGCCCCGGTCTGTGTGATCAGGCATCGGCAGTTTAAACGCTCTGCTATTTCCAGCGTTTCCTCCAGTCCCTTCACATAATCCCCCCGAAGCAGCGGGTCTGTGAGGCTGATAAACTTAGTACAAAAGGCAGCAACCCGGAATCCCTTTTCCTTCTGATATTGGGCAAGCTTCTGTATATCCTTATCCTCCCAGCCCCAAAATTCAATGGTATCCAGCCCATTTGCCATCACATCATCAATGGCGGCCGTGATGTCTTTCCCTGCATAGACTGCGTCTATACACACAGAAATTTTCAAATTTTTTTCCTCCTTTTATCAGTACGTAAACATAACCTGTATCACTTGTCCGGGATCTTTGTCAATAACCTTGTACGCATGGGCTATGTCTTCATATGGAAATCTGTCCATGAGATTATCTGTTTTCAAATGTCTCAAAATCTCTATACAGGCCTCCACTCTCCGCCCATAATTCCACAGATTGGAAAAGGAAGGGTCCACAGCCCCTGTCTGTGACTGCTTTATGCCTATCCTGTTATGATGGAATTCCTCCGACAGATTCACATCCGCCAGCGCTCCCTGGTACCAGGCCAGTGCTGTCACTGTGGTATCCGGCGCCGCAATGCGTATGGCCTCATTGAGGGCTTTTGCGTTACCGGAGGCTTCTATCACCTTGTCTGCCCCTCGGTTACCTGTAAGCCTGCGTATCTCCAGAGCCACATCCTGTTCCGATGGGTCAAAGACCCGGTCACAGCCGTTCTCCAGAGCAGCCGCTCTTCTCTTTTCTATCATATCGATTCCATACACCTTGTGCGCACCGCTCATACGGGCCATCTGTACCAGGAGCTGCCCCAGTACGCCCAGACCACTGATCACCACAACATCCCCCAGATTTATATGGGTATCCATGATTCCATTATACGCCGTGATCAGGTTGGTGAGCAAGATGCCTTTTTCCGGCGGGATATCTTTTGGAAGTACAACCGCATCCTCTGCGTTGATCACATTCTCCTCCTGGTGGGGCGCACTGCAAGCCACAATGTCTCCTCCTTTGATTCCCTTTACCGCTTTTCCTGTCTCGACCACCTCCCCAACGGAGGCATATCCCATATACCATACACCGGGGTCAAAGCTTCTGATGGGATATTCCCAGGTCTCATCCTCCCCTGCCGCTAAAAACAGGCGGGTATCCGGATCCTGCTTTTTCCTGAAAAACGGGGCAAGCCCTCTGTATACATTCATCTCTGTCCCATGGCTGACGCCGGAGCATAAAGATTTTAATCTGATCTGATTCTCCTTCATAGGCAGCTTTGGCATTTCAATCACCTTTAGCTGTCTTGGTCCCTCATACATGATCGCTTTCATAATTTTTAGTCCTTTCTTTTTTCTCTTGTCCGCAGCCAGGCAGACACCCGAAGTCCTCCCGGCTGCTTCCCTGCGGGGTCAATATCCGATTTCCTGCAGGCCCTTCATACACTTCTCAATGGCACTTTCAATATCTGTGCCGTTGACAACTTCTGAACACATTTTCGGAATAGGTCCGTCCGGCCATGCATCCAGCTGGCTCCATGTTGTGAGAGGCATATCACCTGCCTGGGAGCGTTTTGAAGTCTCCACATAGGCATTCAGCCATGCATCCTCTGTAAAATAGGAATCCTTCATAACATTTACATTAGAATTAAGAAGGGAAAGCTGCTTGCTCAGGTAGAGCTGAACCTCCTCGCTGCAAAAATATTTCACCCATTCCTTGGCCGCATCCGGGTATTGTGTGGTCTTAAAAACTGCAATGGGAGCGGAGAAGGCAATGGCATGGTTCTCATTTTCCGCCCCTGTTGCAGTGGGGAGCGGGGCTGCGGCAAACTTACCCTCCATCTGGGGTGCAGAACTTAAAATGGATGTCCTGTTGTCTGCTGCACCGCCGAACACCATAGACACATTGCCCCCCATGAATTCCGTCAGGGCATCATAGGATGCATCCACACTGCTGTTGCAGATCTTGTATTTATTGATACAGTCTGATAAAAACTGAAGGGATTTCTTACCCTCTTCGCTGTTGAAGGTAAACTCGGAAAAGTCATCACTCATCATCTTCCCGCCGCTCTGGGCCAGCATGGAAAACCAGGACTGGTCATATCGGCCCATATCTGAATACCAGGCAAGGCCTGCATGGGTAATGTTTCCGCTGTCATCTGTCTCGGTGAGCTTTTCGGCGGTCTCGATCAATTCATCCCAGGTCTTCGGGGCTTTTGTGATCCCTGCTTTTTCAAAGTCTTCTGTGTTGTAGATCAGCGCACGTGTGTCAAATCTCCACGGAACGCCATACCAGTCTCCATCCACACAGGCCTCATCTTTTCCTGCTGAGTACCAGGTATCCTCCCCGCCCAGCTCTTGGATCACATCATTGATCTCCATAAGTCCATAATCATCAGAACTCATCTCCACAAAAGAGTTTGTGAAAAATACATCTCCCACATCAGGCGCTTCCCCGCCGGTACATGCCAGTGTCAGTTTCTGATTGGCACTGCCCCAGTCGTTGATCACATAGTTCACCTGGATCCCTGTCTTTTCAAGGAAATCTGAGGTCACCTTGTCCATGGCTTCCGTCTGGTTGGAGGGGTCATTGCCATAACTCTGCATCCAGAAGGTAAGCTCTGTGCCGTCATATGGTTTTTCTTTTGCCGCGCTGCCTTCCTCTGCCGCGGCATTGCCATCCGCCTCCTCTTTCTTTGTCTCTGCCGTCTCCTGGGCAGCCTCCTTTCCGCATGCGGACAGCATCCCCGCTGTCATCACTGCTGTCAGGCCAAGCGCCAGCCATTTCTTTTCTCTCATACTTTTTTCCTCCTTTTTTATTGTTAACCCTTGACCGCTCCTGCAGCAAGTCCGCTGATCAAATATTTCTGCAGAAACGCAAAAATTATTACCGCCGGCAGTGTTATAAAAATTCCCGCCGTCATGGTGAGTGCCAGCTTTGTATTTGCCCCGTACTGTCCTATAAAATCATAGACTCCCACTGACACAGGTTTCAGTTTATTATTAGATAAAAGGATGCTCGCCCACATATATTCGTTCCACGCCAGTATAAACGCAAAAATCGCAGTGGAAATGATCCCCGGCACAGAAATCGGCAGACAGATCCTGAAAAATGTCCCAAACTGGCTGCAGCCGTCCACACGCGCGCTCTCCTCGATCTCTCTTGGAATGGCAGCGTCAAAATATCCTTTGATCATCAGGGTACAAAAGGGAACCGCCCAGACGGTATAGGCAATGATAAGCCCTCTATATGTATTGGTCATCCCCATGTTAAACATAATGAAATATAGGCTTATCATGGTCACGATCCCCGGTATCAATTGTGTGCAGAGCATCAGCACAAGGGAGATTTTCTGTGCCCTTCTCCTGATATATCTGCTGATACTGTATCCGCACAGAGTGGCAAAAACCACGCTCACCGCTGTGACTGCCACGGACACAACAAAAGAATTCCTCATATAAGATCCCAGCGGAATGGACTGCCAGACTCTGGAGAAATTGTCCAGAGAGATCCTGGAGGGCAGAAGCGTTGCCGGGGAAACCATAACCTCCTCCGTGGGCTTCACCGCTGTCACCACCATCCAGTAATATGGAAGCAGAACAAACGCGCTGATAATGATCAATGACAGGTAATGCCGAATTATCTCACCTGTTTTCTTTACCTTCTTCCTCATTTTCTTCTCCCCCTGCCGTCAGCTTATTTCTTTCAGAGATGAACGGATATATACAACTGCCGGAACCAGAGCAATGCACATCATGATCACACTGACCGCTGACGCATATCCGTATCTGAAATTTGTAAATGCCTGCTGGTATACTTCCACAGCCAGCAGCTTAGTCAGCCCCAAAGGCCCGCCCTGTGTCACCATATAACTGATATTAAAGTTATTAAACTGCCAGATCAGCTCCAACAGCACAGACACGGATATGACCGGCCTGATACATGGGACCGTGATCTTCCAAAAGCTTTTTATCTTTCCCGCTCCGTCCATAGTGGCGGCCTCATACAGCTCCTTAGGCACAGTCTGCAGTCCGGCAATAAACATCACCATGAGGAAGGGAAAAATGGACCACACATTTATGAGCGTGATCATAATGAGCGGCACCGAGAGAAAACCGAAATACGTCTGTGTACTCTCCAGAAAGCTCACCGGCACCTTCACAATTCCCAGCTTCAGCAAAATAGAATTCAGAGGGCTGAAGTTTGCACTCAGTATGGTCCTCCACACAAAGGAGGCCACCAGAGGAGGCGTCACCCAGGGAATCAGAAACATCGCCCGGAAAAAGCCGCGTCCGGGATACGGCTTGATCAACTTCACGGCAATGAACATAGCAAGCGCCACCCCCAGGATCAAAGACACTGCCGCAAAAAACAATGTATTGAAGATCACCTGCCAGGTATCCGGATTTTTAAGAGCCGTCCCGTAATTGGACAGTCCTATAAAAGATACCGTTTTTTTCAAAAGCTGTTTGTCAAAAAAAGACATCCACATAGTCTTTAATGTGGGATATACCGATACCAGCAAAACAGCCGCTGCTGCGGGAAGCAGCATGAGAAGCGGCGTATGTTTATCCAGTTTCTCCACCCCGTTTTTCTTATCTTTCCTTCCTTTTTCAGTCATCGTACCCTTCCTTCTCCAATATCCGCCCTCATTGCCTGTTCAGGTCTCTGACGGAATTCCGTTCCACGTATACTGGTCCAATCTTTACTGTTCTGTTCCCGCTGTTTCCTCCCGGCTTCTCCAGTTTTGTGATCAATGCCACCACAGCCGCCTCCGCGATTTCCCGGACCGGCAGCCGCATGGTGGACAGCGGCGGTGAAAGAAACTTGGCAATGGTATCATCATATCCGATCACAGAGATATCTTCGGGAACTTTTATATTTCTCTCATACAATGCGCGCAGCACCCCCGCCGCCAGAATATCCGACGATGCGAAAATGGCAGCGGGCATGTCCCCCTTCATCTCCTCCAGGATCTCCATACACTTCATGAATCCATGTTCCACGGTATACTCCTGCGTAAAATAAGAATGCCTCTGCACATATGTATCATCCACTCCGCGCATTGCCTGCACATATCCGTGATAGCGTTCCTGCTCCACAGGCTCCTCTGACTCTCTTCCCAGATATACGATCTTCCTGTGCCCTGCTGCCAGCAGCTTCTCCGTGGCAATATAACTGCCCTCTGTGTTGTCCACCAGCACCTTTTCCACCTCATACACATCTGCAGGCCGTTCAATCATCACCATGGGAATGGTCAGTCCCTTTACCTTCTCTCCCAATTCCTTTACAATCTTCCCGTTGATGCCCGGGTTCAGAATGATCCCATCCACCCGGTAGGCCAGCAGATCCCTCAGTTGGTTCTCCACCATCTCCATATTGCCCTCTTCAAAGGCAATGGAAATTGTCTTATACCCTCTGGAAAAACTTTCTCGCTCAATGGTTGCAGCTATCTTTGTAAAGAAAATATTCTCCTCTGAAGTCACATGAATATGACCGATCAATTTCGAGCATCCGTCCCGCAGACACTTTGCCTGCTGGTTTGGAATGTAATGCAGCCTGTCCATCACCTCACTGATCCTCCGCCTCTTTTCCTCCGCCACATACCCGCTGTTATTCACACATCTTGCCACACAGGAAACAGACACAGAGGCCTCTTCGGCAATCCTTTTCATTGTGATTTTTTTCACATTTTCATCCTTTTTATATGAATTTTTTTCACATTCCATATTTTCAAGCATTTCTTTAAATTTCACCTCTTTTCACAACTTTTGTATACTTTCTACATTTTTTTCTGTTTTCTATCTTATATTTCGTATTATATAACCATAGTTTTACAGATTTCAACCCTTAAAATTATTTTCGTTAATAGTTACCAGATTTCAAATATGTGGCAACCTTGCCACATTATGCACATTGTACACGGAAATCATATCGTTATTATTTTCACATAATTCCACAATTTTCCACCCTCCCCGCCACAAAAAAATACCCCACAGAGACAGCCATCAATCACCGTCCCCACAGGGCATCACACCATCCAATTTTTAATTTTCTGCATTCCTAAACACTTTTTTTACCATCTTTTTTCTTTTCTCCCTATCCCCCTCCAAATCCTACACCTCCCGCACAGCCAGCCCCAGGGAAATCCAGGGTGCCGGGGGAGGCAGGGGACGTGTGTTGAGATGAACGAGGTTAAGCGAAGCGGTAGTCAGATCCACCTGCCCCGGCTGATTAATGAGGAAGCCATTGCTGACGAATTTAGCAGCCGGGAGCAGGTTAGCTGAATGCCGGCGGAGCGTCGAGAGAATCTCAACACACGTCCCCTGCCTCCCCCGGCGCCCTGGATTTCCCGTCCCCATACACATCCCCCCAAAACTCCTCCACTCTCCCTCTCTCATCCTCCAGTGAACAGATCTCATACCCTCCCCACTCCACCGGAAACAGTTCTCTGTAAGCCCTCTGAAGAAACCGCTCATCCAAAAGCAGAACAATCCCTCTGTCTTCTTTTGTCCTGATCACCCTTCCCGCAGACTGCAGCACCTTATTCATTCCCGGATACCGATAGGCATACTCGAATCCCGCCCTATTTTTCTCATCATAATAATTCTTTAATATTTCCCTCTCATACCCCACCTGGGGCAGTCCTGTCCCTACCAAAATGGCCCCGATCAACTTCTCCCCGGTCAGATCGATCCCCTCAGAAAAAATGCCTCCCATCACACAAAATCCCACAAGCGTTCCGTCCTGATCCCCCTCAAACCGTTCCAGAAATTCTTCCTTCTCCCCTTCCGTCATATTCCCGGACTGCAGCACAGACTGCAGACCCATCCCGGAACTCTTCTCCTCAAAAATCTCATACACATCCTGCAGCATCTTATAAGAGGGGAAAAACACCATATAATTTCCCTTTTTCACTGTAACTGTCTGCAGAATATACTGGGCTAGCTTTCCATATTCCTCCTGTCCCCGTCTCGTATACTTACTGCTCACATCTCTGGCGATCATAAGCTTCAGGTTCTCCCGGGGAAAAGGCGATTTGGCACAGATAGCATAATCATCTTCCCTTGTGCTGAACAACGACCTGTAATACCCCATAGGCAGCAGTGTGGCGGAAAAAAACACAGTGCCTCTGCCCTTGTTCAGGCATTCCTGCAGATTCACTTTTGGATTTACACAGAACAGCGTCAGATAGAATCTCCCCTCTGCCCCATGGTACGTATAAATCACATAGTTTTCATCCAGCAGGTCATACATATTCAAAAAATGCCGCACCTCAAAGGAAAATTCCAGCACTGCACTGCGCACTTTCTCCTCCTGCTCCCTCTCCAGGAAATTTTCCATCTCCCCCAGAAGATTCATAAGCTGCAGTGCCAGAGCGCCTATATTTTCCATCACTCTGTACTCATCCTGGCATTCCCTCTTATATTCCAGCAAAACCTTATTACACTTTTCCAGGATCCTCTCCAGCTTTCTGCTGTGCTCTTTCACAACTTTCTTCACTTCCAGAAAATCCTCTTTACAGAGAACCGCGCTGTACATATTCCGCCCTCTGTCCACCAGGTTATGGGCCTCATCAATGAGAAACAGATAATCCCCCTTCACACCATCTCCGAAAAAACGTTTCAGATACACATTGGGATCAAACACATAATTATAATCGCAGATCACCGCATCCACCCAGGTAGAGGTATCCAGACACATTTCAAAGGGACACACCTGCCATTTTTCTGCCTGTTCAAGCAGCACTTCTCTCTGATAAGTATCCTGCTCAGTCAGCAGTTCGTATACCGCATCATTCACCCTGTCAAAATGTCCCTTTGCATAGGGACACTTCTCCGGATTACACTCCACCTCATCCATCAAACACATTTTCTCCTTGGAAGTGATGGTAAGCGTCTTATACGACAGTCCTTTTCCTTTTAAAATTGAAAATGCCTCCTCCGCTACCGTCCTGGTGATCGTCTTGGCTGTCAGATAGAAAATCTTATCCCCATAGCCTTCCCCCACGGCTCTCACAGCGGGAAAAAGAGCCGCCATAGTCTTTCCGATCCCGGTGGGTGCCTGAATAAACAACTGTTTCCCGCTCCTGAATGTGTGGTAGACCCCAGCCGTCAGATTCTTCTGCCCTTCCCGGTACTCATAGGGAAACTCCAGCCCCTGCATGGACTCCCTGCGTTCTATTCTTCTCCTGTACTGGAAATAAGCCCACTTATAATATTGTTCCATCAGATCCGAGAACCACTTTTTGAGCACAGACATAGACATTTCTTCCCGGAAACGCTTTACCTGCTCAGATTCCAACTGGCAGTAAGTCATCTGCACCCCTATCTGCTCCAGTCCCTTCTGGGTTCCGTAAATATAAGCATAACACATAGCCTGTGCCCTATGAACCGGCACAGGCTCTTCCAAAAATTCAAGATCCCGGTAGACACCTTTGATCTCATCAATGGTAACTCCATCCTTCTCCTCTATGATCCCATCCGCTCTGCCTTCCAGCCGGACAACAAATTCATCGAATTCTTCCTCCCACAAAAGCGGAACCTCCGCCCGATAAGACAATCCCATCTGCTTCTGGATCTTCCGGTGCGCCTTACTCCCCTTCCTCATAGCCTCCCGGTCCGCAGACACTGTCCTCCGGTTATCCAAATTCCCGCTGCGCAGGATAAACTCCACCAAATTCCTAACCGATATCCGAATAACTTCTTTCATCTCACTCATACCCACATTCTAACACAGAACCTATGTTCCTGTACATCCCCAACCCCATCCCACACCGTTTTCCTTCCACAGACACATTTATCTTTATACTGCATTCCTTTCTCCTCACAGCCAATTTTCCCATTCTGACCACATCTATTGGTAACACAGACACTTTCCCATTCTGACCGCATCTCTCTTTTGCCACACAGACACTTTCCCATTCTGACCACATCTATCTTTTTGCCACAGACATTTTCCCATGCTGACCACATCTCTTTTGGTAACACAGACATTTTCTCATTCTTACCACATCTTTTTGGTAACACAGACTCTTTCCCATTCTGACCCAATCTTATTCTCCCACAGCCCATTTCCTTGGCTTATATCACATCTTTTTCTGTTCCACAGCCAACCCCAGGGGAAGCATGGCGGATACGGGAGGAGGAGGGGATTGCCTGTGGACGGTGTTTCGCGGAGCGGTGACCAGATCCACCTGCCCCAGACACTTAGTGAAGAGCGCTCTCGCGATGAACTTAGTGACTGGGAGCAGGTTAGCTGGGCGCCAGTGGAGTGCATCGTCCACAGGCAATCCCCTCCTCCTCCCGTATCCGTCATGCTTCCCCGTCCACTTATTCCCACCCGCATCCGCCATGCTTCCCCGTCCGCTTATTTCTCCCCACAAAAAAAGAGCAGAAGCCCACATCCGTGTCTCCTGCCCTAAAATTAACATATCATTTATCAGTTTCCGAGAAATCCCCCTCTAAGGAATTGCAAATCTGTCCAGAAATCTGTCGAATTTCTCATCATGCCCATTACATCTTACCGTGAGCACACGTGTCAAATCCATACTTAAAACTCCAAGGATTGACTTCGCATCAATGATGACTCTGTTGTAAAAAACATCGATATCAAATTCGTATTTACTGGCCTCATTGACAAACTCCTTAACGTCGCCTGTCTCATTCAGCTTAATCTGGCGTTGTACCATATTTACCATCCTTTCTTTAAGAAACAACACGCCAACTGATATTTTAGTTATGTCTTGATTCTTTATTGTTAGGACGTATTATGACAGCTATGCCTATATTTGTCAAGAATTTGACAAGATTTTCCTACTTGTACCAAAAACCGTCATTTTATCGCGTTTTTTAGCAAAATGAACAGGAAATATTTTGTCGAATCTTGTCTGTTCTGTGCAGTTTGACGTCTCAGTTTATCCATGATATACCAGATATCATTTTACTCAGAGAAATATTCCCAAATCAGAGACTCAAATTTTGTCACTGTATCAGCCGTCCGCTCAGGCTTTCGGCAGATATTTCATGGAACCTTTCAGATATTCATTGATCACATCCGCATAACCGCCGGCATCTACGATGGCAGCCAGTTCAGGTTCCAGCGGCATCTTGGCAATAACCGGAACACCCAGCTCCGCTCCGATGGCATCTACTTTGCTCTCTCCGAACACATAAATTTTTTTGCCGCAGTCCGGACATTTCACAAAGCTGTAGTTTTCCACCAGACCGACAACCGGCACATTCATCATTTTGGCCATGTTGTAAGCCTTTCTCACGATCATGTGCACCAAGTCCTGTGGAGATGACACGATGACGATACCGTCCACCGGCAGAGACTGGAATACAGTCAGCGGAACGTCTCCTGTTCCCGGAGGCATGTCCACAAACAGATAATCCAGTTCACCCCATATTACATCTGTCCAGAATTGTTTTACCATATTTGCAAGAATCGGGCCTCTCCAGATAACCGGTGCCTCTTCCTGGGGCAAAAGCAGATTGATGGACATGATTTTAATATCATTCTTTGTCAGGATCGGATATATGCCGTTGTCATCGGCTGTAGCGGAACCTTTGATTCCGTACATTCTCGGAATAGATGGTCCTGTGATATCTGCATCCAGAATACCTACGCGATATCCCTTGGATGCCATCTCATTGGCCAGTGACGCAGTGACAAAAGATTTGCCCACGCCGCCTTTTCCGCTGACAACCCCGATAACTTTCTTAATATCAGAGAATGCATTCAACTCTTCTTTTGGGATTCCGCCGCCTTTTGCATGGCTGCATCCCTCACAACTTTTTTTATCACAGCTCTTGCTGTCGCATTGTTTCTTTTCTTCACTCATGATTCTTTCCTTTCCCACAGAGGTTTATACCTTATTTCATAAACCTGTCAATGGCTTTATTTAATTCTTCCAGGGCTTCTTTATCCCCGCTCTCCACTGCATCCACGATACAGTGCTCAATATGATCCTGCAGGATCACCTTTCCCGTATTATTGATCGCCGCCTTCACTGCCGAAAGCTGTATCAGCACCTCACTGCAATCTCTGCCGTCCTCCACCATGCGGCGGATGGATTCCAGATGACCGATGGCTCTGGACAATCGGTTCAGCACCGCTTTTGTATGGGTGTGGGTGTGTGTATGGGAATGGGAGTGCCCATGTCCCTCTGCACCGGCATCTTCATGCACATGCTCAATCACCGTTCCGTCAGGAAGACTGTGTGTATGGACATGTTTTGTCTCTTCCATTGTGGTTTCCTCCTCGCGCTTTCTCTATTATATCAAACCCAGAAAAAAAAGCAATGGTTTACCAGCCCGCGCAGCACAGATATAGAATATCTGTAACGTTTTGCACCGGCAAGTCTGGGGATTTCCATGCTTCCTGCATGAAAAGCCGTGTAAAAGCAACGTCTAAATCTCCGAAAATGTAAATCTCTGGTGTACATCCGCTGTCATCACATCATATACCACGCTTCCGTCTTCCTTCTCTGTCTTCTCCATACGAAGCTCCTTCTCGGACCTAAACTTTGCGTTAAGCCATATTTCCGGACTCTCCATATCAATTTCCTGAATAAAATTATCTCTGGAATGGTTTCCCGGACACTGGTTAAATATTTCATGTATCACTTCATACGTTTTCATATCTTCGCTTCCTTTCAAATTCTGTAATTTCACCGTTACAAACAACTATCCATACAGGACCTTCTACGGCAAAAAAACGCTGCCAATCGTTTTCTCAATTATGCCGCCGGTCAAAGGGCATCCTTTTATTTTTCCCTCAACTCTTTGGCATATGCAATATAATAATGCCGTCCATTAGCACTGGTCTCATATTCTGCTGTCATTTCCAATGCAGCGGCCTTTAACTGAAAGACCTCTTTACCGGCTGATGCTTCATCTGCCAGAAGTATATCACATAATTCCAGGCACCACTGATAGTCCTTTTCACGGACAGCACCTTTTGCTGCATCCAAAACAGCCTGTGTGCCGCCCATCAAAGCTATCATCTTTTGAGAACGTTTTTTCGGAGGCATTGGATGCAGGTTGGTGGGATTTCCGTCAAACCACCCCAGATATGCCGTATAAATAGCCCGCACAGTCCATTCCAAACAGCCATAATGCTCTGACAAATATGGCAGATCCGCATATTCAGGCGGCAATTGGATTTCCGATGCCAACTGATCTGGACCTTTGCCCGAATTCATCCCCTCCTGCTGACAGATCCCGGTATTGTCCGCCCCGTATTGCATAAAGATTCGGGAAACAGCCATAGTAATTATCTCCACAGCATAATACTTCCTTCTGTGGAAACCATATCATGATCTGATCCTCCGCCTCGCCGGGAAGACGGACCATTTCTACCTGTACACCATCTATTTCACGGATCATCTGCTCCTGATCATACACGGTATTGGGCGGGATGAATGCTCGGTGTTCCCCATGCGTTATCCCCTCTCTCGGTCCAATCCCCTGTGAAATAGCCTCCTCATCCGATAACGTGTAGCCGAACTGCCTTGCACCTCGCAGACTCTGGATATCCTGTAAAAGCTCAGTTTTCTCTAAAACAGGGTTTTTAGGCTTAAAAGCTATAATCTCCGGACCGCATTCCACAAAAGCCCCTGCGCCGCCCCGGTGGTCCGGATGGCTGTGGGTATATATAATGGTTCCCACTTCTTTGTTTGTACACTCCCTTATGATCTTCAGCAGCTTTTCGCCCCGTTCCCGCGTGTCCAGTGTATCGATCAAAATAACGCTGGTCTCAGCCTCCGCAAAGACTGCATTGCTGTGGCCCAGCCCTGACACAAACCACACACCTTTCGTCACTTCCGTAATCGTTTCCTTATAATTCTTTTCCGTAAAATCCTGCAGCCGTTGATTTCCATTTTCTATCAGCATGGTTTCTATTCCTTTCCCGGGTGTATCTCAAACCTCATTCTGACAAGCTCTGATTTATTTGTTCCACTATCCCTGCAACGATTTTTGCTGATATCCCAGATGCCGCTTCACAGTTCTTATCAAAATTCTCTATCCCTTTGTGTGTGACAGTATCTGTAATCGTCCTGACTGCCAAAAACGGAATCTTATTTACATAGCAGACATGGGCAACACTGGCTGTTTCCATGTCAACAGAGAGAGGGGCATATTTTCTATTGATCTCCTCTCTTTTTTCATCTTCTATGAATTGCTCTCCTGTCACCATTGTTCCGAAACGGACAGGGTATTTGGCTGTACGGCTGTATTTTTTAGCCATGGCTGATAAATTCTTATCTGCCGCGAAATAATTATTTTTTAACCATGGGTGAAACTCCGTCAGGATGTCATCCGCCACATCATGGTAAATCACACGTTCCGATATGACCGTATCGAAAAGCTGTACACTTTCCTCCATTCCCCCGGCAGTTCCCCCATTGATGATACAGTCTACGTGATAGACATCAATCAGTAACTGAGCTGCAACAGCGGCATTTACTTTACAGACTCCACTGTATACTGCCACCACGTCCACCTGCTTCATGGTCCCTTCATAAAATTTAAGCATGGCCTTTTCTGTTGTTTTATAATTCCGGATATAATTTAAAAAAGGCGCCAGTTCCGTATCGCTGGCACATAGGATTCCTATTTTTTTCATCACTTATTTACCTCGCCTTCTATTTTATCACAATCGTACAGATTTTGTGTCATTTTCTCCCCTGTTTTTACAAAAAAACCAAAAATAAATTGCAAAGCCCGTATAAATATCGTATTATGGTAGTTACCAGAAAAACCGGGGTATCTGACACCCGGATACGTAAAACCAGGGAGGAATTCAAATGCAGCTTTTAAAAGAGCGTATTCTTAAAGACGGCACGGTAAAGCCGGGTAATATACTGAAGGTGGACAGTTTCCTGAACCACCAGATGGACATACCATTCATCAACGAGATTGGCAAAGAGTTCAAACGCAGATTTGCCGACTCCCCTATCACAAAAATTCTGACAATTGAGGCCTCAGGCATCGGTATTGCCTGTATCGTGGCACAGTATTTCGGCGTCCCGGTGGTTTTTGCAAAAAAAGCCCAGAGCCTGAACCTGGACGGAGAGATGTATACAACTAAAGTCCAGTCTTTTACCCATAAAAAAGTTTACGATGTGATCTTATCAAAAAAATTCCTGCAGCCGGATGACCATGTACTCATCATTGACGATTTCCTGGCCAACGGATGCGCACTCCAGGGATTGATCGAGATTGTAGAGACAGCCGGTGCAACCCTGGAAGGAGCCGGTATTGTCATTGAAAAAGGCTTTCAGCACGGCGGCGACGCGCTGAGAGAAAAGGGAATCCGTGTGGAGTCCCTGGCTATTGTGGATTCCATGAGCGACCATTCTCTCACCTTCCGCGCATAGTATTGTATCGGGCAGTCCAAAACTGGACTGCTCTTTTTTTATAAAACTGGCTCTTTATAGAATGCCAATTTTCGGCTATATTGTGTAGAAAGAACGTGTTTGGCAGCCAGGCAGAATTCCGTCACCCGAAGCGGTTCCGCATGGATTTTGCTTGTAACTGTAAAATACGGAACAATTGGTCTATTTAAAGGAGTTGTTATCATGGAAAACAAAACGAAAAAGATTGTCATGACCGCACTTTTCGCGGCTCTGGCCTGTGTTGCCACTATGTCCATCCGCATTCCCACACCCGGAACAGGCGGTTACATCCACCCGGGAGATGCCGTTGTAATTCTGTCCGGAATCATTCTTGGCCCTGTCTACGGATTCCTGGCTGCCGGTATTGGTTCCTGTATGGCTGACCTGCTGGGCGGATATTTTATCTATGTCCCCATCACATTCGCCATAAAAGGCCTGGTGGCCCTATTGGCTGCCTTTGCCTACAAAAAAATAGCAAAAGACAGTAAAACAGCCTGGGCAGGTGTTCTGGCCGGCGGCATCATCGACATGATACTGGTTGCGGGGGGATACTGCCTGTGTGAATTCTTCCTGTATGGCACATCCGCATTTTTAAGCGTACCGTCCAATCTGATCCAGGGTGCCAGCGGACTGATCATCTCACTGGTCCTCTATCCGCTTCTCACTGCAGTGCCGGATATCAAACGGATGATCGCCTCCGCGTAAGTGTCTGCCCGGCTTATTTTCAGCAGCACTGTGTGATAGAATCAAGGATGCGTTTTAGATTTTACAGTTCCCGACAGACGGGCACTATATCATCAAAACGCATCCTTTTATTATCTACAAACCTTTATTTTCTACAAGTCTTTGATCATCTGGAAATAATGCAGTTCCTCATACCCCAGCCGCTCATACAGGGCAATAGCTCTCTTATTGCTATAGGTAGCCTCCAGACGGAATCTCTTTGCATGAGAATATTCCTGCTCCAGCCATGCAAAGACTTCACTGCCGTATCCCTTTCCTCGGGCACTTTCCATAAAATACAGTTCCTCCAGCCATACCGTCAGACCTCCCGCCTCATTGCTGAACGTAAAGGCGAGAAGCAGATACCCCTTCACGCCGCTTTCATCCTCCAGCATCAGCACTCTGGCGCGTTCTTTGCTCCGCAGACACTCCTGGAGTGTAGCCTCAAAATGCTCCTGCGGCACTGTATGAATGCAGGCTTCACCGCCGTAAAACTCTTTCTCCATCTTAAAGAATATGTCTCTGTCTTCCTCTCTGATATCTCTGATCGTCAACATAAATATTGTTATCCAGTAACTGTCCTTCAACCCACAGTTACGTTATCCTTTCTCTTATTTTTCTGTTTCTGTCATTGCAAAAACTTTATTCATCATTTCACAGTTCTTACTGTGGGGACATTCACCGTAATCACAGTCGACCCTGTCAAAATGCAGGCCATTTTCATCCTGTATGAATTCACATATGGCACTTCTAGCCATATCATAATTCTTGCAGTATCCATTCACAAATTCTTCTACTATCTCACTCATCCTGCTTGTCCTTCCCTTCCGTTTCTTTTTGCTTCCAGTTTTGGGAAAGCCCCTCCGCAGCACTCACCTCAGGAGCCGGAAGTTTTCCCTCGGGATGGCCTCCCGCCATATTTTCAATGGGCTGTTTCAGGAAGGAGGCACGCATGATGGCCCCTGTTCCGAATTTTTTACGGATCTCATCTACAGCCTGGTCCATTTTCTCCAGTTTATCATAATCCGTATGATCAAACAAGGACAACTGCCGGCCGCTCTCCTCCCTGGATACACGGCTGGTCCGGACCCCCAGAAGGCGGATAGGCGCTCCATCCCACAGTTCATCAAACAGCCTGCAGGAATGGAAATAAAGTTCGGAGGTGATATTTGTCGGCGCTTTCAGCACGGTCTGGTGAGAGACTGACTGCAGTTCGCAGTCCTTGATGGTGACTGAGACCACTTCCGCTTTCATTCCGTCACTGCGCAGCCTGGAGGCCACCGTCTCACACAGGGAAAGCAGCACCTGCTTTGCAGTCTCTTCATCCACCACATTAAAAGCTATGGTTGTGCTGTTGCCATATCCTTTATTATCCTCCTGCACTGCCTCCACCACTGCGCTGTCCCTGCCGTTGGCAGAATTCCAGATGGCCTCCCCATGCTTTTTCAGATGATGCTTCAAAATTTCCACATCTGCAGCAGCCAGATCCCCGATGGTATAGATTCCCAGCTTTTTCAGGGTGTTTTCCGTGGATCTACCTACAAACAGCAGTTCCGATACCGGCAGGGGCCACATCTTTTCAGGAATTTCTTCCGGAAACAGGGTGTGCACTCTGTCCGGTTTCTGAAAATCAGATGCCATCTTTGCCAACAGCTTATTGCTGGAGATTCCTATATTTACCGTAAATCCCAGCTCCGTTCTGATACGGTCCTTGAGCTTATGAGCAAATGCCACGGGTTCCCCCAAAAGCCGCTCCATCCCTGTCATATTCATAAATGCTTCGTCTATGCTGTATTTTTCCACTTCCGGCGTGTATTCTCTCAGGATATCCATAAACTTTTTTGAAAATTCCTTATACATTCCATGGTGTGATGGGATAATCGTCAGGGAGGGACATTTCCGCATGGCATCCACGATCGGCTCTCCTGTCCTGACACCGAATGCTTTAGCGGGAATGGACTTTGCCAGAATGATCCCCCGCCTTTTTGACCTGTCACCTCCGACTGCGCTTGGAATATCACGAAGATCCACGCTTCCTCCGTTTTTAAGTCTGTAAACCGCTTCCCAGGAGAGAAATGCGCTGTTTACATCAATATGAAAAATGACGTTTTTCAACTTAATCCCACTTCCTTAATCTGTAACTGCTCAGTACCCTCACAGTCATGCGCGATAATCTGTACTGAATGGTTTCCTTAATCTTTCTTTATCTATATTATATCAGAACATACGTTCTCAGTAAATACTTGACAAAACTTCCAACCTATTTTATTCTGAAAGAAATAAATTGAATCTACAAAAGGAGTCTGCTATGCTGGCTATCATACTTGCACCATTTTATCTCTTGATCAATTATTATGTCGTCCGCTGGATGATCCGCTGGACAGGCACCTGCCACCGGCACCTGAAATCCAGACCTTTCCGGGCGGTTTTTCTCTGCATATATATTTTTATGTGCCTGACGCCCCTGACCTCCTACCTGATCTCCGTCAATCCCTGGCACAGTTGGCTGAAGCGGCTTTTCAATTACTGGCTGGGCACATTTTTGTATATTGTACTTATCATTATTATCTTTGATATCATAAGGATCATATTAAAACATACAAACTGGATAAAAAATGAAACCCTGGCTAGACGGCGTACCTTTATCCTGAGCGGCGGTGCCGCCGCCTGCCTTATCATATGTCTGAGTGCCTACGGAATCATCCATGAACACCGGCTCTATGTAAATCACTACGAGGCAAGGGTTGAAAAATCCGGCGGCAAACTGGACCATCTGCGAATCGCTCTCACCGCAGACCTGCATCTGGGCTACAGCATCGGCACCTACCATGTAAAGTCCATGGTGGACAAAATAAATGCGGAGAATGTGGACCTGGTCTGCATTGCCGGTGACTTCTTCGACAATGAGTACGATGCTGTTCAGTATCCTGAAAAAACCATCTCTATTCTGAAGAACTTGAAAAGCACCTACGGCGTATACGCCTGTTGGGGCAATCACGACTTTAAAGAAAAGCTCCTGGCCGGATTTACGGTACCTGTTAAGAACGGCCAGCATACCGATGCACGTATGGACAATTTTCTGGAACAGGCCGGAATCCGGCTTCTGGATGACAAGTCAGTGCTCATAGACGACTCCTTCTATCTGGCAGGCCGCAAAGACCCGCAGCGCTCTAAAAAAATGAAGGAAGACCGCCTTTCACCTGACGAACTTCTCAAAGATCTGGATCCGAACAAGCCTATACTGGTCATTGACCATCAGCCCAAACAGCTTCAGGAACTGGCTGATGCCGGATGCGACATTGACCTCTCAGGCCATACCCACGACGGCCAGATGTTCCCGGGCAATCTGACCACAAAACTTATGTGGGAAAACTCTTGGGGAGAGTTAAAAAAGGACAATATGTATTCCTACGTAACCTCCGGTGTAGGTGTCTGGGGTCCGGCCATGCGGGTGGGAACAGATGCCGAAATCATGATCATTGATGTCTATTTCACAAAATAAAACCAGTGTATTTTTTAAGGGAACCGGCTGCTCAGTCTTCTGCAGCCAGTTCCCTCAATGCTTTTGCTGTCTGTTCCGCTTCTTCCATAGTATTGAACCAGGAAAAGGAAAAACGCACTGCCCCCTGTTCCCGGGTTCCCAGCGCCTCATGCATCAGCGGTGCACAGTGCGCCCCGGACCGGGCATAAATCTCATATGTGCAGGATAATTCATCACTCACCTGCGCAGAATCATAGTCTCCCATATTGAGAGTTACAATTGCAGCTCTCTCTCTGCACGTAAAATCCCCGTATACCTTAATTCCCGGTATTTCCCTGACTGCCTCATAAAAAGCCCGTGCAAGCTTCCGCTCATGTGCCCCGATATTTTCCACTCCGATTTCCTTCACATACTGTACAGCACTGCACAGACCCACGATCCCGTGTCCGTTCAGCGTACCCGCTTCCAGTCTCCCCGGCATGATCGCGGGATGCTCCCGCTCAAAAGAATGGATTCCGCTGCCTCCTGTCTTCAGAGGCCGGATCTCCACTTCCTCCCCCACGCAGATTCCTCCTGTCCCCTGTGGTCCCATAAGCCCCTTATGGCCTGTAAAGCAGAGCACATCTATCCCGCATTCTTCCATTCGGATCGGAACCGAACCTGCCGTCTGGGATGCATCCAGAACAAATAAAATCCCTTTCCTGCGGCAGATTTCTCCAATCCTTCTGATATCCAGCAGATTCCCCGTAACATTAGAGGCATGTGTACAGATCACAGCCCTCGTCTTATCCCCAATGGCCTTTTCCATCTCATCATAAGAAATATTTCCGTTCTCATCCGCCGGAAGAATAGTCAATAATACTCCGGCCTTCTCCATTTCATACAGCGGTCTGAGAACGGAATTATGCTCCAAGGCTGTAGTCACCACATGCTCCCCAGGCTTAAAAAGCCCGCGGATCACTGTATTCAGCGCCTCCGTGGCGTTACAGGTAAATACTACACCTGAAGGATCTCCCAGCCCAAAAAAGTCCGCAATGACTTCCCTGGCCTCATAAATCTTTCTGGAAGTTTCAAGTGTAATCCCATGTCCGCCTCTTCCGTAATTTCCGAGAGTGCCCATTGCCTCATAGACAGCTTTTCTCACACATTCCGGTTTTTTCAGCGTGGTTGCCGCATTATCCAGATAAATCATTACACTCACCGTCTTTCCGTCCTATCGGATGAGCAGATACTTATCCTGCAGATCCGTAACAAATCCTACAATACCTGCCTTCAAAGGATATCCCGCCTGTTCAAGCTTTCTGAGTACCATCTCCGCGTCTCTCCCGGGCAGGCTCACTAAAAGTCCCCCTGAAGTCTGGGGATCAAAGACTAGATCTTCCAGTGCCTCATCCACCTGTTCCTCGATCCTGACATCCTTTTTATTAAACTCCTTATTCCTGTATGTCCCCTCAGGAACCAAGCCCATAGAAGCATAAAAAAGGGCATCCGGCAGCACTTCCAGCTTTTTTGTTTCAATCACAAGTGAAGCTTTGCTCGCCCTTGCCGTCTCCAAAGCATGACCTGTCAGGCCAAACCCTGTCACATCTGTACAGCTATGTACCTCAGCCTCCCTGAGCACTTCCATCGCCATTTTATTCAGACAGCTCATACTCTCAACCGCCTTTTTCTCCGCCTCAGCAGATGCCATACCTGCCTTCACAGCCGTATTGATCAGGCCCACCCCCAAAGGCTTAGTTAAAAGCAGCACATCGCCAGCCTGCGCTCCTCCATTCTTCCAAATCCTGTCCGGATGCACAAATCCCGAAACACATAGCCCATATTTAGGCTCCTCATCATTGATCGAGTGTCCGCCAGCCAGCACTGCCCCGGCCTCCTGCACCTTAGAAGCTCCACCTGCCAGTATCTCCCCCAGCACCTCAGCTCCCAGGCAGTTAGGGAAGGCAACCACATTCAAAGCCAGCCGCGGCTCACCGCCCATAGCATACACATCACTCAGTGCATTAGCCGCCGCGATCTGACCGAACGTATAAGGGTCATCCACCATAGGCGGAAAAAAATCCACGGTCTGGATCAGCGCCACTTCATCTGACACCCGATATACTGCCGCGTCATCTGCCGTCTCAACCCCCACTATCAAATTTTCATCCACAGCCGAAGGCAGTCTCCCAACCACCTCCGCCAAAACCCCCGGCCCAATCTTAGCCGCACACCCCGCACTCTTAGAAAACTCCGTCAATTTCACCCCAACACCCATAACAATCTCCTATCCAAGCCCATTCCTCTCAATCCATACATAATTTAATCTTTTAATCTTTAATCTATTATTTTTAATCTTTTATTTTCTTGTCCTTTATTCTCTTGTCTTTTTGAATTTTTTCTTTTTTGTCCCTCTTGTCTTTGTTATCTTTTTGACTTTCTTATCTTTTTATCTTTTTCTCTTTCTTATCTTTTTAACTTACTTATTTTTGTCCCTCTTGTCTTTTTGTCTTTCTTATCTTTTTCTCTTTCTCATTTTTTAATCTTTTTTGTCTTTCTTCTTTTATGTCTTTCCTCTTTTTTATCTTTTATCTTTCTTCTTTTCCTCCACCCCCGTGGGATACCAGCCACCAGGGAAGCAGTCTGTGAGCGGAGGGCAGCCGGGGCAGAGGGCATCAGGCAGGCGGTGTTTCGCGGAGCGGGCGGAAGATCCACCTGCCCCAGACACTTAGCGAAGAGCCCTAAGGCGATGAGCTTAGTGACTGGGAGCAGGTTAGCTTCTGCCCAGCGGAGTGCTCCGTCTGTCTGATGCCCTCTGCCCCGGCTGCCCTCCGCTCACAGACTGCTTCCCGTCCGCCTTAACCCACCTAAATTTCTATAACCACTTCCACCGGACAATGATCCGACCCAAACACCTCCGTATGAATCCCCGCAGAAACCAATTTCTCCTCCAATCTCTGAGACACACAGAAGTAATCAATCCTCCACCCCGCATTTTTTTCTCTAGCCTTAAACCGATAAGACCACCAGGAATAAATTCCTGTCTCCTCCGGATAAAAATACCGGAAACTATCCGTAAATCCAGCCTCCAGAAGCTCTGTAAACTTACCCCTCTCCTCATCTGTAAAGCCTGCATTATGCCTGTTCGTCTTAGGATTCTTCAGATCGATCTCTTTATGTGCCACATTCAGATCTCCGCACATGACCACTGCCTTTTTCTCATCCAGCTTTAAAAGATACGCCCTGAACGCATCCTCCCACTCCATCCTATAAGATAACCTTGCCAGCTCGTTCTGTGAATTAGGCGTATAACAGGTCACAAGATAAAAGTCATCATATTCCAGAGTGATCACCCTGCCCTCCTGGTCATGCTCTTCAATTCCAATTCCATAAGCCACGGAAATCGGCTCCTTCTTGGCAAATATTGCAGTACCTGAATACCCTTTCTTCACCGCATAATTCCAATAGGCGTAATATCCCTCCGGGGCAAAATCAATCTGTCCCTCCTGAAGCTTGGTCTCCTGCAGACAAAAAAAGTCCGCGTCCGCCTCCTGAAAATACTCCGTAAATCCTTTCTGTACACAGGCACGAAGGCCATTCACATTCCATGATATAAATTTCATATACTACTCCTCTCTGTTCCTCACAAATATTTTAAAATTTCCCGGTAAGCATCCAGGATCGTCTCATATTTCATACCGCAGTTTGCCGGACTGGTTGACGGAAGCTGTATCACCGGCATACCCGTACACGGCTCACAATATTTTCTGTAAAGCGCTGCCGCCTTCTGCCCTGTAGCAAAAACAGCCTTTATGGGCGCAGCTTCCAGCACTACTGACATATCATTTGCAGCCGGATTTTTAATACTCCCGTCATCCGCCCCGCGTATCTCACAGCTTTTGAGCACATCCCACACTGCAACCTTGTGAGCCAGCAGCATCCTTTTCTTCTCTTCTATTGTACCAGGAGTCTCTTCACCGAGCACTTCCCCCATCACTTTCCAGAACCGGTTCCTGGGGTGCCCGTAGTAAAATCCTTCTTCTCTGGATTTAGGCGAAGGCATGGTCCCCAGCAGCAGAACCCTGGAACTGCTGTCATAAACCGGTGCAAACGTATGCTTCACATATTCTGTCTGATTTTTCATCGGCTCATTCCCATATAGATGAAATATTGTAACCATTTTCCACCTTCACGGTAACAGGCAAAATCCACGCTGAATCTCCTCAGATCATAGAATTTCTGTCCGGCTGCCCAACACATTCATACGGGCAGCGCGGTCCATGCGCAGACCTGCCAAATGATGACGAAATATTTACATCTTCTTTTCTTTTATAATTGTAGAATTTTACTTCTTTCGTCCTCATTATACACTATTTTTTCTCTCCTGCGAAGTAAAAAAAGTTGGCAAAACGACTTTACGAACCCAGTCTTATGAGTATATAATAAAGACTGCATCGGAAAAACTGCGGAAATTGCACACAGTGAACTTTCTGTAGTCACAATAACAGAATTCTTATGAAAAAGGAGAAAAATCAATGGGTGGAATATTTGGAGTAGCTTCTAAATCCAGCTGCACTCTGGATTTGTTTTTCGGAACAGACTATCATTCTCATCTAGGCACAAGAAGAGGCGGTTTGGCAGTCTATGGACCAAATGGATTCAACCGTTCGATTCACAATATCGAAAATACCCCCTTCCGTACAAAGTTCGACGGAGACTTAAACGAACTGGAGGGCAATCTGGGTATTGGCTGTATCTCTGACAACGAGCCGCAGCCGCTTTTAGTACAGTCACATCTGGGCAGCTTCGCCATCACTACCGTGGGAAAGATCAACAATATGGAGGAACTTGTGGATATCTCTTACAAAAACGGATGTACACATTTTCTGGAAATGAGCGGAGGAAGCATCAACCCAACCGAGATGGTTGCGTCCCTGATCAACCAGAAGTCCACCATTGTAGAAGGCATACAGTATGTTCAGGAGCTGGTGGAAGGTTCCATGACACTGATGCTGCTTACCCCAAAGGGAATCTATGCCGCCCGTGACCGGATGGGCCGTACCCCTGTAGTCCTGGGCAAAAAAGAAGATGCGTTCTGCGCATCCTTTGAAAGTTTTGCCTTTTTCAATCTGGGATACGAGACCTGCCGTGAACTTGGCCCCGGAGAGGTTGTATTCCTCACCCCGGAAAGCGCTGAGACTTTAGTAAAGCCCCGTGAAGAAATGAAAATCTGTTCCTTCCTGTGGGTGTATTACGGCTATCCCACCTCTACCTACGAAGGCATCAATGTAGAGGAAATGCGCTATGAATGCGGCAAGAAACTGGCACAGCGTGATGCCCAGAGAGAAAACGTAAAACCGGACCTGGTTGCCGGTGTTCCTGACTCCGGTATTGCGCACGCCATCGGCTATGCCAATGAATCCGGCATTCCATTCTCCCGCCCGTTTATCAAATATACACCAACCTGGCCCCGCTCCTTCATGCCGACACAGCAGAGCCAGAGAAACCTTATCGCCCGTATGAAGCTGATCCCTGTGGAGGCGCTGATCAAGAACAAGAGTCTTCTGCTGATCGACGACTCCATTGTCCGCGGAACACAGCTCCGCGAGACAACAGAATTTCTGTACAGCAGCGGAGCCAAAGAAGTTCATATCCGTCCGGCCTGCCCGCCGCTTTTGTTCGGCTGTCCGTACCTGAACTTCTCCCGTTCCAAATCTGAAATGGATCTGATCACCCGCCGTATCATTGCAGACCGGGAGGGAGACAATGTCTCCGATGAAGTGCTGGCCGACTACGCCAACCCGGATTCCGCCAACTATAAGGAAATGCTGGAGGAGATTGGCAGACAGCTTAATTTCACCACGCTTCACTATCACCGTCTGGATGATTTGACCGCCTCCATTGGTCTTAGCCCTTGTAAAATGTGTACACACTGTTTCGACGGCAAAAAATAAATTCAGCCACTGAAAAAAGCAGCTCGTTGGGACAGTTCACTTGAGGATTTAGGTAAAACCAATACTTTTTGAGTGACACCTTCAAACGGAAATAAAGAATAGCAAAAAACGACTACGCAAGAGTAGAAATGCTCCTGTGTAGTCGTTTTTTGCTATTCTTTATTTCCGTATAGTGCTTTATCTTCAGCTACTATTGATATCTAGATTATAGAAAGAGTATAGGCATAGCAGTCTAAAAACGTCTGCATGCCCCAGAGTAGAATATATCCTTACAAATCCAAATCTTTTGCAAACTGTTCGGTGGTCTCCAGCACATCCGAGAAGCTCAACTCCTTGGCGTAGCTGTTTTCAGCAGCATAGCCCTCCCAAAGCAGGTGCATCGGCGTTTCCTCATGGATGTCGCGGAGAATGTCGCGCCAATCCTTGATTTCTTCCAGAGAACCACGCTTTTTAGCAGTATGTAAGACAGCCATACGAAGGGACTCTTGATTCACCTTGTCCCTGTGCAGGCGATACAGCATGTGCAGGTCGTAGAAATCTCTGGCTCTTGTTGTACCGATATTTCTGCGAATAATGGTCTCATACTTCTCAGCCAGAACGGTTTCCAACGTATATGCCATGACCGGCACAGTCTTCTTGTCAAAAGACAGGGGATAATTATACTGAATCGCTGCCGGGATAATGCTATCACCGGTGGTAATGTCAATCTTCATCGGTGCATTGATTTTGCCATAATGCGCAAACAGGTGCGCACGGAAGTTGTTATAAGCATCTTCTTCGCGGATCGGCTCGATGGACTTAAACTCAAACTCAATATCATCGTTTACATCCACGGCCAGAATAGTCTTGATCACCTCTACAATCTCATCCTCTTCCATGATAATGCCACGCACAGTAGTGTCCATATCCATGGTGGTACGCTCGCTGATTCCAATTATAGAAGAAATCAGAAGTCCACCCTTAAGGATGAAGTTTTTGCTATAAGGAGACTGGGCCAAACGCTCCAGGATTCTCTCGAACAGGAACATCTGCAAAACTTCCTGCGGTCTTAAATTCTTTTTGGATGCAATATTGCGAATAGCCCCCTTTAATTGTTCTGGTGTTTTCATAACAGCACCTCCATATAGATTCTAATTTTTTCTTCAATTCCAAAGGCTTTACCGTATTTCAAAAGCTTCCGGCTGTTTGGCTTGCCTCTGAAATACGCCTTGATTGCCTGGGTATATAACTGCATTTCCATCTGATCCTTATCCCGAATCAAATCACAGATACAGCGTTCGCGGTCATAGAGGCGAACCATGCCACCTTGTGGGGACTGGGTTTCCGCGAGACCAATCTCATAGTATTTTTCCAAAACATGATGAACGCGCAGATTTTCATTATCTCGCTTAATGATTGAGGCATTTGTCCCTCGTGGCACAGTTACATCTATAAAGTGCGGCGCTCTATCCGACATTTCCCAAAGGAAAAGTGCTGTCCCATAGGAAAAGATGACCTTGGAATTTTGTGCTTGGATCAAGGCATACTCATCAGCAAAGCCATCCGTGATTGTATAAATGCCCTTGCGCACACGCTCAATTTTTCCTGCATCCATATACTTCTTTAGCATGGATCGGCTGACACCTGCTCCCTCTACTTGTGAAGTGCGGATAAAACCATCGCCATCTTCTGCCATTGCTTTTATTTTTTCCCAAATCTTATCCATGGTCACACCTCCATTTTTACATTCTTACTGCACATTATATAATTGTGCAGTCAATTTGTAAACACGTTATTTAAAAAAAGTATGCCCGAATCAGACGAATCTATGTACCGTATAACCCTACCGGAGTGAAAGTCTTCCAACATGAAATTCACGCCAAATTGGCGCTGATTTATACTTTGTAACAACTTCTGTGCAACTTGGACAGAAGTCATTAGCCATATACACTGTCCAGAATCCAATACTAAAATCTTTGCACCTGACCAAGCAGGGTGATGGAGAACATGGGCAGGCCAAAGGGACTTTCAGGCCATCCTTGGTTTGCTTTGCTATCTGAGTATTTCCTCCAAATCTGTATCGTAGATACGGCCTGTCCCAGAACTGGATGCAGAAATCATACACACCTTCGTGAAACGAATCAATGTTTTACTACCAAGAAAGTGGACGATCGCAGATACCAGCCTATTCAGATTATTTACAACTACATCGGAAAATTCCATGCACCATAAAAGAAAAAAACATAAAATCCCATATTGAATTGTTCTTTTGGAGCTGCTTTTTTTACAGAGCCTGAAGTTCTGAAACAGACTGCAACACATCCTCTTTCCGGCTGCACTCTATCGTAAAAGAAACCTTCGGATTGTTCTTTTTTATTGTCTTTATTACCTTTTTATAATCCAGGTTTCCTTTTCCCAGTCCCCAGTGGGCATCCCTGTCTCCCATATTGTCGTGCACATGTACATGTTTGATATAACTGCCAAACAGTTCTGCCCATGCAGCAGCCGGCATATCTGAATAGCAATGTGCATGTCCCATATCCAGACAGATTCCAAAATCAGGATGATCCACTTTCCGAACCGCCTCAAGAACAGGCTCCGCCTCCCTGTCAAACACATTTTCCATCACAATCTGGATTCCTTCTCTGCCTTCCAGAAAACGCTTATAAAAATCAGCGACCCTGTCAGCCCACCCAATCAGCAGATATACATCCGGCACATAACAGGTATGGAACACCAGCTTGCCGGCGCCCAGCCTCTTTGCCGCCCAGTACGCCTGTTCATATCTTTTCCTTGTGACATCCAGGATCAGAGAATCAAAAGTCATAGGATTCAGATCCAAAAATGGCCCGTGAAGGATCAGGTTTCTGCACCCCATCTCCTCCAGCCTCTTTTCATACCTGTCAGCTTTCTCTTCCAGACAGTCCAGGTTCTCTGAAATGGCAAACTCTATACTCTCAACACCTGCCCCTGTCTGTCCTATCACTTCCTTCATATCCATGTCATCCAGCAAATGACTCACATAATTCATACTTCACCCACCCAGTCTGATCGTAATGTAACCGTGCTGTACCTCCACAGTTTCTAAAATTCCATCTAACTGTCCGGTACCCACACAGCTTCTGACAAAAATCAATCTATCATTTATGATACCACAAAATATCCTATAAATCTCTCTTTTCCCCCAAAAAAGAACTGCTGTATCGCCACAGCAGTCCTTTTTCCTAATAATCTGTCTTCTGATAAAAATGCCCCTCCAGAAAATCCGTCTTGATCACATTGATAAACGCCTTGGGGTCTGCCTTTCGCACTCTTGTCACCAGCACTTTTGCCTCCGCACTGGAAACTACGGAGTACAGCATCTTCCGCCCTTCGTTGGAATAGCATCCGGTAGCGGCAAACTCCGTTGCGCTGTGATTGGTAACCTCGTAAATCTCCTGATATACTTCATCGGGACAATCTGTAACGATAAACAGGGTCTCTTTTTTATATGCTGTGTGCAGCATATGGATGATCTGTGTGGATGTAAACTGGAAGATTATAGAATAAAGAGCCTTATCCCATCCAAACAAAATACCCGCGATCACCAGCACACACCCGTTGCCCAGCAGGATAAAATTCCAAACATCCCTGTTTTTCTTCTCAGCGAAATAAATAGCGATAAAATCCGTACCTCCGCCGCTGGTTCCTCCCATAAGACAAAGACTCACAGCGAAACCGTTCAGCAGTCCGCCGAACACGGAGATCAGCAGGATATCCTGGGTGATCGGCTGATACGGAATGATATCGGTAAGAACACTGGTCAGCACAATGATCAGGGCCGAACTGACTGTAAACTTCTTACCTATGGCTTTAAAGCAAACAATCGTTGGGATCGCGTTCAGAACCAGGTTGATCAGTGTAAACGGCAGGGCAATTCCCAAAAACCGTTCAAATATGGTCTGGATCAGAAGAGTGACTCCATTAAATCCGCCCGGATACAAACCGCCTGCCCTTACAAATGTTTTAATATTTACAGCCATGATAATGGCGCCTGCAAGCCCAAAGACAACTCTCTTTGCCTCTGTTTTAAAATCAATATTCGCTTTCATTTTTCCTCATCTGCTGTTCTTACAGCATGTGTTTCCGAAGTTCCTCCGGAGATTTTATAGTTAAATAGGCCGGCGCAATGTCAAAGACGGTTCTGCATCCGCTCTGTCCTTCCCGGTTCAGACGATATGCCGCTCTGGCATAAGCCACAATGACAGAGGACGTGAACTCAGGGTTGGAATCCAGTTTCAGACTGTATTCGATCACATGGCTGTGCTCCTGTTCCCATCCTGTCTTACCTGTACGGATCACAAATCCGCCGTGAGGAAGCCCGGCATGTTCTGCCTTCATCTGCTCCTCGCTGATGAAATGTACTGTTGTCTCATATTCATCAAAATAATTTGGCATGGTCTTGATCTCTTTTTCTATCCGCGCTCTATCAGCGCCCTCTTCTGCCGTCACAAACACCTCACGGGTATGTTTTTCACCTGTTGTGAGTGTGGGATTCTCCCCGTTTCTGACTGCTGTAAGAGCTTTTTCCACAGGAATGGTATACTGCCTTGCATCCACTACGCCTTCAATCCTTCTGACCGCATCGGAATGTCCCTGGCTGACGCCTTTTCCCCAGAAGGTATAATCTGTTCCCTCCGGCAGAACAGCATTGGCATACAGACGGTTTAAGGAAAACATTCCCGGATCCCAGCCAACAGAGATCAGGCCGATCTTACCGCTCTTCTTTGCGGCTGCGTCCACATCTGCAAAATGCTCCGGTATTTTCGCATGAGTATCAAAGCTGTCCACTACGTTAAAATACTGTGCAAACTCAGGTGTCTGCTTCGGTAGATCAGTAGCGCTTCCGCCGCACAGGATCAGGACGTCGATCTCATCCTTCATCTTCACAGCCTCATCCACATGATAAACCTTTGCAGTCTCTGTCATGATATGGACGTCCGCAGGATTACGGCGTGTAAAAACAGCAGCCAGTTCCATATCCGGGTTCTGTTTTACCGCACATTCCACTCCGCGTCCCAGATTACCATAGCCTAAAATTCCGATTCTTATACTCATCCTTTACCTCTCCTGTCAATTTTTCTATAGTGTATACGACAAAGCCGTTTTGTAAACAAACCGTCCTTTTCGTCTCACTAAGTATAACAAATTCCCTTTTTCACTTCAACCTGCAAAATTCATAAATCAACCAATCCCACCATAGAAAATTCCTAAAATATACACAACAAAAGTCAGTCCCACAAAGAGATATTTTGTGGCCGGCTCGAACCATTTTCCAAGAGGTTTTCTGCGTCCGGTCTGCACCTGTTCTCTGGCAAATCCCCTGGGCGCTGCCCAGAAAAACATCACTGCCGCCAGAAGTGCTCCCAGAGGAATAATATAGATAGAAACCACATCCATCCACACACTGACCATATCAGCACTCTCAATAAAGATTCCCACAGCGGCAGCGGCAAACGCCACCAGGATCACCGCCATCTTTCTGGACAGGCCAAACTGTTCCTGGAGCGCCTCAATGGGCGTCTCAAAGAGATTCATCAAAGAGGTGACCGCTGCAAACAGCACCGCCACAAAAAACACCACTGCGAACACCTGTCCAAAAGGCATCTGTCTGAAGACCTCGGGAAGGGTAATGAACATAAGGGGCGGCCCTGCTGACACATCCAATCCAAAGGCAAAAACCCCAGGGATCACTACCAGGCCAGCAAGGATAGCCGCACAGGTATCAAAAAACGCCACGTTTCTGGCACTCTCCACCACATCCACATTCTTTGACAGATAACTGCCGTATACCAGTGTGCCGGAACCGGCCAAAGACAGGGAAAAGAACGCCTGCCCAAGAGCAAACACCCAGGTCTTGGGCTGCATGAGATATTCCCATTTCGGCACAAAGAGATATCTATATCCCGCGCCCGCATTTCCCAGGGTCAGCACACGGATCATGAGAAATAAAAAGAATATAAAAAACAGGGGCATCATGATCTTGTTCATCTTCTCTATGCCCTTGGAGACCCCGAAAGCCATAATAACAAAGGTCACAGCCAGACCGGCCATATGCCAGCCCGTACTCCCAAAGTTACCGGCTATCTCTCCAAAATAGGCAGAGACATCAGCAGCGTGAAACATGTTTCCTGAAAGAGACCCCCACAAAAACCGCAGAAACCAGCCAACCACCACGGAATAGCCGATGCCGATGGCCAGTGAGCCAAGGACAGGGATCATTCCGATGAGCCTTCCTCCCTTCAGCCCCCGCATCTCCATCACTTTCCCGAAAGCTCCCAGGGGTCCTGTCTTCATAGCTCGCCCAAAAGCCATCTCTCCCACCACTCCGGAGAATCCCAATATTGCAACGAATATAAAATAGGGAATCAGAAAAGCCGCGCCGCCGTACTGTCCGGTCCGGTAAGGAAACATCCAGATATTTCCCATCCCCACCGCAGAACCCACACAAGCCACAATAAAACCAAATTTTGAGCGGAAGGCATCCCTGGTCCGGGAGGTTCCCGCTGAATTCTTTTTCATATTTTGTCCCATCCTTTTATGTAAGATTTTCAGACATACGTTAGTCCTTTCAAAGGATAACACACAACAAATGTACTGTCCATATATTCCAGTCTTCCAACTATGTTTTCCCTAAAAGGCCCCTTTCCGTCAGATTTCCCAGGCAGAAAAAATGCCGGCTCTGTACCATAAATGATACAGAACCGGCTAAAAACCTGTCCCCAATTCTCTCAACTGATTTTTTTCTCCCTGCCGTATATCTCATAAAAATATTTCAGCAGCTTCTCCTCGTCCATCTCCGCAGACAGACACCCCATCTGTGTTACTGCATTCCCCCCAGTGATATTTCCAAACCGGATGCAGTCTCCTAAATCATATCCGTAATACAGCCCATACATAAAGCCTGCTGCAAAAGCATCTCCGGCTCCAGTAGAATCCACATGCCTTACCGGAAGCGGCTCTATAACATGAAGTTCTTTATTTTCTTTATAAAGGCAGCCTGCATTTCCGTTTTTCACAATAGGTTCCTTCAAGTGTGCGGACAGTCTCTCCAGAGCCTGTACCGGAGTATCCGTCCCGGTTATTTTCATGGCCTCCATAGAATTTGGTATAAAATAATCCACATATGGGAAAGCATCATAATACCAATCCAGACTCAGCATATCGCTCCATGCGGAATCCAGGACAATAGTACATCCCGCTTCCTTCAAAGGCCTGCACAGATCCTTCTGTTCCAGGGAGAGAAATGCGATCCGGCATCCTTCATAAAATTCATATATTTTCTTTTTATCCACTGCAAACGCCGTCTCCTCCGGTTTGTATGAGACGATTCCCCGATCCTGCCTGCAGGATACCACACAGCTCAGGGTAACCGGGTCCTCCTCATCAGTGGAAAGCATATTGGTATATTCAATCATATCTTTCTCCAGCTCTTTTACCAGATATCTGCTCAGCGGTCCTTCCCCGATATAGGTTGCCAGCTTTACAGGAACGCCCAGCCTGGATAGCTGGATAAGGGTAGCCACGGCTCCGCCTCCAAGCTGTTTTGAACAGCTCTCACTGTATACTTCCTCCCCAAGCTTTGGCATTCTGTGGGCATTTCCGAATATGATATCCACATTGGCGATTCCAAATCCCCCTACACTGTTCATACCTTCCATCCTCCTGTATATTCCTCATATATTCCCAGATACTCCCTGAGCAGTTCTTCTGCCAGAGAATAGGAATTCACCAGAGGGTTCACCATAAGGGCATCTATAGCCTTCTCCGCATTTCGCTCCACAATAGCCTGTGCAGCGGTTCTCTCATAATACTTGACCGCACAGATAAGCTGTTTTGAACTTTCCGGAAGCGTGTACGGACCTGTTTTCGGCACAGCCCCTGCTTCTGAAATATGGCAGGATACTTCGATCACATCCGTATCCTTTAGCCAGTCTACAGTCCCCTGATTTGGCATACAGAGAATCATCTCTCCCTCTTTCCCCGTTATTTTTGCCCGCATGAGTGCCAGAGCAACTCCAGCATATCCACCCTCATCTTTTGTATTCAGATCAAATCTTGGAATACAGGTGTCATCTCTCGCCACGGACGTCTCACCCTGCATATAGTTACTCTCTCGCATATATGTATGATCACTGTATATTTTCAGCATTTTGTCAAAATCTTTTCCGGCATCATACCGGCCCAGCTCCTGCAGCATATGATCATTGATCCTTTTGATCCTCTCGCCTCTAGTCTCCCCTGTCTTCTGTATATTCTGCAGTGCTTTCTCCCTGTAATAAAAATAGTAGAGATATTCGTTGAGCATACATCCTATATGCTGCGCCAGCTTCGGTTCAAAATACCTCATATCTGTCTGTTCATAAAGCATGGGATTTTTTAATATTTCCGGCAGCATCTCCCTATTCTCTTTTTTCACACTGGTAAAATAAGATAAATGGTTCAGTCCTATGAGATGCACCTGAAGATCTGATGCCTCAGTATTGTAAAGCCCGGCTACCTGCCGCAGGAACCCGGAGGGTGCATCACAGATTCCATATACAAAGGAATACCCCTGATCTCTTAAAGCCTGTGTCACTAGCCCTGCCGGATTTGTAAAATTAAATACCATCACATTTGGATTTGCATATCCGCGGATCAATTCACAGTAATGCAGCAAAGTAGGGATGGAACGAAGGGCCATGGCAAATCCGCCCACACCTGTTGTCTCCTGCCCTATCACCCCATGCTTAAGCGCCACCCGTTCGTCTATGATACGGCTTTCCTCTTTTCCCGCACGGATAGTGGTGATAATAAAATCCGCCTCCCGAACAGCCTCTTTTTCATCTGCCGTACACACATAATGTACGGAAGGCGCAGTCCTGGCAAAAACCTCCTTTACCATAGAGCCAAAAACCCTGACCCGCTCTTTATCCGTATCCATAAAAACGACTTCTGTTATGCCAAGGCTTTCCGCCTGCTGTGCCAGACATTTTGCCAGCATCAGGCTCCGCGAACCGCATCCGCCAATAACTGTTAATTTCATAAGCCTTCCTCCTTCAGTTTCCCATCATAATTTCCAAAATCTTACTGTCGGTCTCTCTCATGCCGTCTTTTCCGATTCTGCCCACTGCCTCAATGGTCTCGTCCGCATTTTTTCCAACAATGCCTTCTCCTTCCATAAAACGGCACTGGTTTTTTGCCATCTCATAAGCCAGAAGACCCGTTTCTACAGACATGGCTATCTTGGCGGCACAGGAGGGCTTTGCACCGTCACAGAGCATACCTGATATGGTAGCCAGTGTATTTGTGATAATGTCCTCTATTACAGTCCGTGGTGCCTGGTCCAGATACGCGATTCCACAGACTGCGGCACATCCGGCGTTGACTGCTCCACAGTAGGCTGACAGCTTTCCGATTCCACGTTTTATATAAATAGAGATAAGATTTGCAAAGATCATTGCACGATACAATACATCCCGGCTCTTACCCTTTTTTTCTGCATAAATAGATATAGGGACAGCAATGGTGATCCCCTGGTTTCCGCTGCCGCAGTTTGCCACTACGGGCAGAACGCTGCCACCCATTCTGGCGTCACTTCCGGCTGCCGCATAAGCTGCAAGCGTTGCAGTGTCTTCCCCTTTGTATAAACGCAGAAGATTTTTCCCCACTTTTGCTCCATAATCGTTTTTCATTCCTTCTTCTGCGATTTTGCGATTGCAGGCAATCTGCATTTCCAGTATGTCTTTTAACTCCTCTGTCCCGGTTTCACCTGCAAAATCATAGATATCTCTTAATTTCAGATCATTCTCATTTGTCTGTGTGCTGCCGACACACTCACGGCGCTGATACTGCTTTGTAATATCCCTGCCGTCTTTCATTACTTTTGTAATATGAATATGGCTTTTCTGGATTTCCACCTGTGCTGTATGTTCCCCTTGCTGCAGGTCAATGCGCACATAAAGAGGTTCCTCCACATCTGCCAGATGGATGCTGTATGTACTCTCTTCCTGTACCAGTTTTCTCACCATGTCCGCATCGGCCGCAGTGAGTGTGTTCAGGACTTCCAGTTTACGTTTTGGATTACCTCCCACGATTCCGCAGAAGGCAGCTTCTGCCACTCCCTTCAAGTTTCCGGTATTGGGTATGACAACACTTTTTACATTTTTTAAAATATTACCGCTGACCCATATCTCCATATATTCCGGAATCCCTCCCAGAATCTCTTTGGCGCAGGCTGCCGCATAGGCAATGGCTCCCGGTTCTGTACAGCCAAGAGCCAGCATAATTTCATCTCTCAACAGCTTATTGCAGGTTCTGTCCCTTGTTTCTCTGCTTTTTGTATCCTCCAGCGCCTGTACAAAAACCGCCTCTATGTTCTCCTTTGTCGGTACCCCTTCCATTACCATTTCACCATCTATATAAAAACAGGGGACATAGGTGAATTTACGGCCTTCCAGCAGCACCTTATCCCGCTCTGTGTCAAGAAAGTTCATCTCGACACCTTCATATTTTTCATTGCTTCTCCGCAGTTCTTCTATCAGGCCAAAGGCCTGTCTGCAGTGTCTGCATGTAACCCTGTATATCATCTCAATAGTTTTCATCTGTCTCAAACCCCTTTTCTGCAAATTCAGATGCCAGAACACAGAATGCTGCTGCTCCTTCTGTCAATATGGATTCATCAATCTCAAAACAACTGCTGTGAAGCGGATGCTGCTTTGTCTCCTCATTTTTCCAACATCCCAGCCGCAGAAACAAGGACGGACACTGCTCGCCAAAATAAGAAAAATCCTCTCCCAGCATGGAAGGTTCCCCTTCTGTGATCATCTCTACATTCTGCAGCTTTTCCTGCAGTACACGAGCTGCCCAGTGCGCCGCTGTTTTGTCATTAACAGTTGCAGGATAACCGGAGCTCATATGATATGTCCCTTCCATTTCCCAGGCTTCCGCTATGGATTTTGTCAGCCTTTTCAGACGCCGGATGATTTTCTCCCTCACATCTGCGTCGTAGGTCCTGATGGTACCTTCCAGATATCCGGTTTCTGATACAACATTATACTTCTCGCCGCACTGTATCCGGCAAAGATTTACTACCGCAGCCTCCTGGGCCGATACAGCATCTGCTGTAATATTTCCTATGGCATTTACCAGCGCAGCCATAGCAGGAATAGGATTTCCGCAGAGATGAGGGGATGCCCCGTGGCCTCCCATTCCTTTTATTTCAATGCCAAACGCATCCGGCTGGGCCATGACAGGGCCAGACATACAGGTTATACTGCCTGCCCTCTGCGGCCATACATGAAAAGCGGCTGTTAATTCCGGCTTCGGATCGTCCATGACGCCTTCTTCTACCATACGCTTGGCACCTCCCTGCTGCTCTTCGGAGGGCTGAAATAAAAAGACCACATTTCCCCGGATACTGTCCCTGCACGCCTGCAGGATCCTGATACATCCAAGGAGTACAGCCATATGTACATCATGTCCACAGGCATGCATCACTCCTGCATTTTCAGACTGCCAGGCAAGCCCTGTCTGCTCGGTTACCGGCAGAGCATCCATATCCGCGCGAAGGGCAACGGTATGTCCGGGTCTCCCGCTTCTGATAACAGCGTACACCCCGGTGTCTGCACAGGGCCTGCACTCTACCTTCCATTCTTTCAGTTGTCCGAGAATCCATTTCTGTGTTTTATATTCCTGTCCTGAGAGTTCCGGATATCTGTGAAGATGCGTATAATAACTCCTTATTTCCTCTTCTGTCTCCCAGGCTTTTTGATAGAAATCAATTTTCACTCTGCTGTTCCTCCACAAACCTTCTGTCTACACCTCAGATTTTTTTCTCATTAAATCTGAAAGACTGTCTACTGTAATGCTGTGCGCCAAAAACAACCCCTCCGCATATTCTGTTTGTGCATCTCTTCCGTACTCCCTGGCAAGGCTCATGGCATAAGGCAGTACATCCTGAGATTTGTGCACCATACAGGCACGTTTCTTTGTCTCTATGACATCTGAAATATCCACATAGATATCAGGTCTGCGCCTGTTTGTCCTATTGTCCGCCCCAAAAAAGAGAAGTGCTTCATAGTGCCAGTCTGTATTGTCATCTGCGTACTTTTTCAAGCCCGCTGTAAAGCAGGCTGACTTTGTTATTCTGGACACTGCTGTATGGTCAGGATGATAATCCTCCTCCAGAAGTGTGAGAACAAACCGCGGAGAGCACTTCCGCAGATGCGGTATCAGGGCATCCACTGTCTCTTTTGAGAAGTACAAACCTGCATCCGGAAAGTCCAACATAATGAAATAATCAAGCTGCAGTATCTCAGCTGCTTTTGCCGCTTCCTCTTCCCTCTCGCACTTCTGTGCATAGCCTCCTGATTCTCCTCTTGTAAAGATCACAAGACCTGTTTTCAAACCCTCTTCTTTTGCCTTTGCAAAGATACCTGCCGCGCAGACTTCCAGATCGTCCGGATGTGCGCAGACTGCCAAGATATCGATCATACCATTGCCTCCTTTACTGTTTTACGCCTGTTGTAGCAATTCCCTCCACAAACTGTTTCTGGAAAAGAAAGAAAATTATGATCATGGGCAGTATAGCGATTATACCACCTGCCATGACCTGGGGATAATAAGTTGTATGTTCCCCGATCAACATAGCCAGCCCGGCTGACAAAGTCATTTTATCCATAGAATTATTTACGATCAACGGCCACATCAAATCCTTGAATGTAGAAATCGCAGTCAATATTGCCAGTGATGAAAGCGCAGGTTTTAAAAGCGGCAGCAAAATCCGGTAATATATCTGAAAGAATCCGCACCCGTCCAACATAGCAGCCTCATCCAGGCTTCTGGGAAGCCCTTTAAAAAACTCCCTAAGCATAAATGTTCCGAATGCGCTGAAAACTTTCGGAAGCCAGAGAGCCGTCACAGTATCAGCCAGATGCAGTTTCACCATAATGTCATAATTGGGTACCAGAAATATCTGTCCCGGAACCATTAAAAGTGCCAGCAGCACAATAAAGATTACATCCCTGCCCGGAAAATGCAGCCTGGCAAATGCATAGGCAGCCATAGAACAGATCAGCAGCTCTATTCCTATGGTAAATAAAAGAACTAAAAACGTATTTACATAAAAATTTAAAAACGGAAATTTATCTACAACTTCCTGGTAACTCCCCATGGTAAATACTTCCGGAAAAATCGTAGGCGGTATCTGAATGCTCTCCTCATATGATTTAAAGGAAGTCAAGATCATCCACAGAAACGGACCCACTGTCACAACAGCACATAGAACAAGCAGCAGATACACCGGCCATTTTCTTTTTTTCATCATTCCATTCTCCTTTCCGCGTTCTGCTGCGCCTCAGTCATCGTAAAATACCATTTTTTTCTGGCATATCATCTGCACCGCAGTAATTGCCAAGATCAGAAGAAACAACATCAGGCTGATCGCCGCACCATAGCCCTTATGGAACTTTACAAAGGACTGCTCAAAGAAATAAGTGACCAGAGATCTGGAAGCCTCTGTTCCGCTGCTTCCCTGAGGAATCATCAGATAGATAAAATCAAAGATCTGAAATACATTTATCACCGTTGTGACACATACAAAGAAAATGGATGGGGACAGCAACGGCAGTGTAACCTTAAAAAACCTCTGCACTCCGTTCGCCCCGTCAATTTCAGCAGCCTCCCTGTAACACACTGGTATTCCCTGCAGTCCGGCCAGCAGCACGATCACCTGATAAGCCACACTGGCCCAGATAAATACAATGGAAATAGAGAATAATACAACACGGGAATCCGACAGCCAGGCCACTGGCTCCACACCCAATTTCCCTAATATTTCATTGAAAATACCAAATTTATAATTCATCAGCCATTTCCATAAAAGTCCGATAGCAGCCGGCAACGTGACAGCCGGCAGAAAGATGCAGACACGGAAAGCTCCGATTCCTTTTACTTTGGAATTGAGCAGAACAGCCAGCAAAACAGCCAATATGACCACAAGCGGCACACAGATGACCACATACAGGATGGTATTGATAAACGCCTGATAGAATGCATCATCCTGGAATAGCTTCACATAATTTTCTACACCCACAAACTTTGGTATTCCAAAACTGGACTTGTTTGTAAAACTGTAATAAACGTTCTGAAAAAACGCCCCTATAAAAAACACGATCACCCCTGCCATCAGAGGCGCGATCATCAGGTATCCTGTCCTTATCTCCCGCTGCCTCAGGGAGCCCTTTTTCTGTCTTTTCATCAAACACCCTCTCCTGTCGTTTTTAAAAACGGAAGTGCTGCAGAATCAATCCTATGCAGCACTTCCACTCCGTTTTATGATTCGCTGTCCAAAGCACTCTGTGTAGCTTCCTGCATCTGTTTGCAACCCTCTTCAGGGGTCAGTTCTTTTGCAAAAATCTTCGCTGAGATTTCATTTACAGTTGGAAGCCATTCTGCCACACTGGATGATGTTGGGAAAGGGAATCCTGTCTTAGCCACATCAAATATTACATTTACGTCCACATGTTCTGCCTTGTAATACTGCTGTGCGCTGATCAGTGCAGGGACATCTATTTTTGCTTCTGCCTGCATCTTATTGGACTCTTCTCCTGCCAGATATTTCACCAGTTTCCATGCTGCGTCTTTATCTTTGCTGCTAGAATTCACCGCATAGCCAAGGCCGCCGATGACACTCTGATTTCCGTCATCCTTTGCAGGCATGGCAATGGTTCCCACCTGCTCTGCAAAGCTTGCATCATCAATGACTGCCGTCTTCCAGGATCCCATGAAAAGGATAGCTCCCTTCTGGGATAGAAACAGATCTGTCCCCTTTGTATCGGAGAGCACTTCACTTCCGGGCATCAAACCTTCATCCATAAGCGCCACCATATCAGTATATGCCTTTACGGTTCCCTCCTGATCAAATCCTGCTTTCTTCATGTCATCGCTCAGAACATAGCCTCCTGACTGGTTGATGAAATTAAAGAAAGACGGCTGTGGATCCAGCTCCATCAAAATCGGGTATTCATCAGAACCTGCTTCTTCAATCTTGGATTTTAACTGTCCTGCCAGCTCTTTCATATCTTCCCAAGTCCATCCTGTCTGCGGTTCCTCTACACCGTACTTCTCAAAAATACCCTTGTTGTAGAAGACCTGCACAGTGTCCATTCCTTTAGGCATACAATACTGTACGTCATTGTAATTGTAAGCATCTTTTACAACGCTTACATAATCATCCATATTTACCTTGTCCTTTTCAATGTACTCGTCCAAAGGTTCCAAAACACCGGCCTCCGCGTATTTTGGAAGATACGTATTCATCCAGAATACATCTGCCGCGCTGTCAGAGCCCATAGCTGCATCCAACTTCGTCCAATACTGTGACCACGGCGTCAACTGCAGTTCCACATCAATATCAGGATTTTCTGTCTCGAATTTCTCTACAATCTGGTCAAACACCGGTTTCTGTACTTCATCCCAAAGCGCAAATGTGATTTTTGTTTTTTCTGAGCTATTCTCCTTTTTTGTCTCATCCTTACCTGCATCTGCCTGAGAATTTCCGCAGGCTGCCAGAGAACCTGCCATTATGAGTGTCAGCATCATACACATTCCTTTTTTCATTTTGTACCTCCATACCTTTCATCTTTTTTGTATCTTTATTCCTCGTTTATAGTTTCCTTTGTTATTGCTCTTTCTGGTTGACGACACAGGTCTCTCCCTGTTCCAGCCGATAAGGCAGTGTAATCTCTATATTTTCTTCCTTTTTTTGATTCTGGAAAGTTTCCAGTGTCTGTTCTGTCATCTTTTTAATAGGCTGGCTGATCGTAGTCAATTTTGGTGTCACCTGTCTGGATAAGCTGATTCCGTCAAATCCCATCACCGATACATCCTCGGGAACTTTCAGCCCCACCTCGGACAATGCGCTGATCACCCCCAGCGCAGCTTCATCGCTGAATGCAAAGGCGGCAGTAAAAGAAATCCCTTCTCTGATCGCCTGAGCAGTCATTCGGTAGCCGCTGTCATATGTCAGTTCCCCATATTTCACCCTATTCTCATCAAATTCAATACCGAACTCCTCATAAGCTCTTTTGCAGCCTGTGATACGCTGAAATCCGGAACTGATACTTTTGGGATGATCGGACAAGATCAAAATCTCTTTATGCCGCAGCTCAAGCAGATATCTGGCTCCCTCATGGGCCGCTGCCAAATCGTTGATATGGATCATCTTACATCTCTTGTCAGCACTGATCGCACCAAACATGACCGTCTTGATATTCTTGGCAGCTATGTAATTCAGCATATCCTGATCCGCATTTTCTTCAAGATAGATGACCCCAGTAATATCCAGCTCTTTAAAAAACTGTTTATAAGCCTCCCCCTGTTCCGTAACAGGGATAAATACCATTCTGTATCCATATTTAGGCACTGCTTCCAACAGTTCTTTCAGCACTTCGCTGAAGTATGCCAGCTTCAGATTCGGAATCAAAACAGCTATGACTCCAGGATTTTTCTGCTTATATACAGGCGTATATGCAAGCTCCCGGACTGCATCCTCGATTCTTTTTGCAGCCTCTGTTGTCACAATATTCTTTCCGTGAAAATATCTTGAAACAGTAGCCGGTGATACCCCTGCTCTTTTTGCCACATCTCTTATGGTTGCCCCATTTTCATCACCTCTCTTTTGTGCACTTTACAATTATTTCCAGTATTTCCCACCATTTCCTTGTGCTTTTCAACCAACTTTATGAGACTCATTATAAAACAACTATATAAATTGTCAATATTGTTTCATTTGTTTCATGTTTGTTTCATACGTTTCACATGAAAGATTTCAATCCCATGCATAAAATGTTTCACAATACAAAAAAAGCCTGACTGGCTTTTTTGCCAGTCAGGCTTTCCTCTGCTATCTGTTTATTTATTCATGGATCTTAATAACCGCCTTCACAATATCCGCCTTGTTATTCATAGAGAACTCCATAGCCTTATCCGCCTCATCCAGCGGGAATTCATCTGTAACGATTCCCTTCAGATTGATCTTGCCGTCTGCAACTGCCTGGATCGCCATAGGATAGATATGGCGATAACGGAACACCGTCTTGAATGTCAGTTCCTTGTCAAGAGCAATGCTCATAGGCAGAGTCACCTCCCCTGTTCTGCTGTATCCTACAAATACGATGGTGGAGCCTTTTCTGGCCATGAGAATTGCCTGTCTGGAGGTCACTTCTGCCCCTGCAGTCTCGATCACCAGATCTGTTCCTCTACCGCCGGTCAGCTCTTTTACTTTGGCTACCACATCCTCTTTCATGCCGTTGATAACACCTGTGGCACCCAGCTCCTTAGCTTTTTCCAGACGTTTGTCCATCACGTCCACAACGTAAACTTCACTGACACCTCTGGCTTTTAATGCCATCATGGAAACCAGGCCGATACAGCCTGCGCCCATAACAACTGCCTTCTGTCCCAAATGTGCATCTCCCTGGATCGCGGCGTGGAATCCAACTGCCAGAGGCTCGATCAGAGCGCCCTCCAGAGTGCTTACATTGTCCGGCAGCTTGAAGCAGAGATTTGCCTCATGTGCCACGTACTCCTGGAACACACCGTCAACCGGCGGAGTCGCGAAGAACACCACATCCGGGCAGAGATTATACTTGCCTTCCTTGCAGAATTCACACTGTCCACAGGTCTTTCCCGGCTCCAGAGCCACGCGGTCTCCTACCTGCAGATGCTTAACATCCTTACCCACTTCCACTACAACACCGCCCGGCTCATGGCCCAGTACAAAAGGCGGTTTTACCACGTAATCTCCGATAGCTCCCGTCTCATAATAGTGCAGGTCAGAACCGCAGATTCCCACATAATCCAGCTTTACCAAAACCTCGTCATCCTTTGGCTGCGGGATGGGTCTTTCTTCAAAATCCATCTTCTGGATATCCGTCATTATTGCTACTTTCATCATGCCTTCCATCTCTTGTTTTCCTCCTCTTATGAATGTGCATTATGTGACTTCATTATAAGCCAGAAACACATATATCACAAGTGAAATTCATGTCTTTTTACTACAAAATTCTTTGAATTTTATATCTCATATTCGTCCTTAACTAAAAAAAGAGGCAGGGATAAAACCGGAAATCCCGGTCTTATCTCTGCCCCAAAGCGGAGGCGAAATAAATTAGTGATGGAACAGACGAATGCCTGTAAATGCCATCGCCATGTTGTACTTATTGCAGCACTCAATGACTGCATCATCGCGTACGGAACCACCCGGCTCTGCGATGTATTTTACGCCGCTCTTGTAAGCGCGCTCGATATTGTCTGAGAACGGGAAGAAGGCATCAGAGCCTAAGGTGACATCTGTCAGTTTGTCCAGCCATGCACGTTTTTCCTCACGTGTGAACACTTCCGGTTTCTCCTTGAAAATTTTTTCCCATGCTCCGTCAGCCAGAACATCCATATATTCCTCACCGATGTAGACATCAATGGCATTGTCTCTGTCAGCGCGGCGGATACCATCAATAAACGGCAGATCCAGTACCTTCGGGCACTGTCTCAGCCACCAGTTGTCAGCTTTCTGACCTGCCAGACGGGTACAATGTACACGTGACTGCTGGCCTGCACCGATACCGATCGCCTGTCCGTCTTTTACGAAACAGACTGAGTTTGACTGTGTATATTTCAGTGTGATCAGAGAAATTTTCAAATCCATCAATGCGTTTGCCGGAATCTCTTTATTCTCTGTCACAATATTGGAAAGCAGTTCATCGTCAATAGAAAGCTCCTGCCTTCCCTGCTCAAATGTGATGCCGAATACCTCTTTATGCTCCAGCGGAGCCGGCTGATAATCCGGGTCGATCTTGATCACATTGTAGTTGCCGTTTTTCTTCTGTTTCAGGATTTCCAGTGCCTCATCTGTATATCCGGGAGCGATAACACCGTCGGAAACCTCTCTCTTGATCAGCATTGCTGTATCTTTATCACATACATCAGACAGGGAAATAAAATCACCGAAAGAAGACATTCTGTCAGCGCCTCTTGCCCTGGCATAGGCACATGCCAGCGGTGATAATTCACCCATATCATCTACCCAGTAAATCTTTCTCAGTACATCTGACATGGGAAGTCCAACTGCAGCACCTGCCGGTGACACATGTTTAAAGGATGTGGCGGCCGGAAGTCCTGTGGCCCTTTTCAGCTCTTTCACAAGCTGCCAGCCATTAAAAGCATCCAGGAAATTAATATATCCCGGCTTGCCGCTCAGAACTTCAATGGGAAGCTCGCTGCCGTCAGCCACATAGATTCTGGAAGGTTTCTGGTTCGGATTACATCCGTACTTTAACGCTAATTCTTTCATTTTCCCATTCTCCTTTATGCTTTTCAATTATTTATTTTTATTTACGATCCTTGTCTCATACTTACCGGTTGCAATATCAATAAAACGGACAAACAGAGACACTTTGTTGTCTTCATTCAGGCTCTCCCAAACATTCTCAGCAAATGCATCAATATCATTGGGAATTCCCACCAGCTTTGGTTCTCCCTCAAAGCTTGGCAGCGGATTGCCGTCATGCATATAAGTGTGTATAAAATGTCCCTCCCCGGCTGCCGGGTTTTCATAAGTAAATGTATAACGGCAGCAGCTCTCGGGATTGCCGTTATTACTCTTCAAAATGGACATAGCATAATGGTATGTGCCGGCTTCCACCTGCATAATACCGGAAATCCTTGGTGTGTAATTGGGGCCGTCCGGCTCAAATTCACGCGTTCTCAGGGACTGCTCAAAAGTGATGCCCTTTTCCATTCCTTCATAGACAGTATCTGTCTGGTCACCGTTGGTCACGATCGTCTTATTGCCGATCACACGCACCGGTGCATATATGATCAAACTGGGATCAGTCAGCTTAGACGGGTCAAATGCCTGGGTGCGGATACCCTCTCCCTCTTCCACGAACACACGGTTCCTGCTGTTCTCACTTCTGCCCATGATAAAATATGCAGTAACTGCCTTTGTTCCATCCTCAGACTTACCAATAACAATTCCCCTTCCAGGGTACGCATTTTCTCTCAATTCATTTTCAAGTGATAACATTTTCATGAATTCCTTCTCCTTCTCATTTTGACCATGATCATCAGCTGCCAATCCATCGGCAACTTTACCGTAATAAATGTAATGTAACTGTTCACTATCTTCGCAATTACAATAAAACAACAAAAAAAGCCCACACTCTGAACATACTTGCCCAGACGGTCGGCTTCCAACGCTTATACTCCCTGTGGTTCATTCCACTTCCGTCAGTCATATAAGCAATTTAAACATTATCATGTAATCTTTCTCTTGTCAACGCTTTTTTGACATTTTTCATCAAAAAATAGATTGCAAAAAAATCACCGGCTTATTCATACGGCCATAGTAACGTCTCTTGAGGATTTTAAACTAGGCCTCAGAACCGACGGCAGACTCCTGTAACAGCATAATAAATCAGCCCTCCTGGTGTCCGCCGCGGTGATCAGTCTGACACTACAATATCACAGCACCGGCATAATCGGTGTTGTTCACCCTTCACATACCTGAAAAATGTAAAACTTTAAATAATAAGATTCCTCTGCCGCCCAAAGAATGGGATGATCTGCTGCCTGTGTCCGATATTCCACCTGCCGCAGTCTCTTGTGCACATTCCTGGCCGCCTGCCCAATGGTCTGGGTAAACATCTCATACGACATAAAATGTGAGCAGGAACAAGTGGCCAAAAATCCTCCGTCCTTCACCAGCTTCATAGCCCGCAGATTGATCTCCCGATAGCCCTTCACCGCGTTCTTAACAGAATTCCGGGATTTGGTAAACGCCGGCGGATCAAGTATCACAACATCGAACTTCTCCCCCTCTTCTTCCAGTCTGGGAAGCAGTTCAAACACATCTTCACATACGAATTTCACAGTACCTGACAGGCCGTTCAACTGGGCATTTTCCCTAGCCTGCTCCACCGCAAGCTGGGAAGCGTCCACGCCCAGCACACTCTTTGCTCCCGCGACCCCCGCGTTCAGCGCAAATGATCCTGTATGTGTAAAACAATCCAGTACCTTTGCATCCCTGCATAATTTCTGGATGGCCAGCCTGTTATATTTCTGGTCCAGGAAAAATCCGGTCTTCTGGCCGTCCTCCACATCTACCAGATATCTCACTCCATTTTCACAGATCTCCACCTTGGTATCGAAAGACTCCCCAATAAACCCTTTAAAAGGCTCCATGCCTTCCTGCCTTCTCACCTTGGCATCGCTCCGCTCGTAAACACCGCGTATCACCACACCGTCCTGTGCCATCTCTTCCTTCAAAAGCTCCAGGATCTTCATTTTCATCCTGTCAATTCCAAGAGCCAGTGACTGCACGACTAAAACATCGGAAAATTTGTCCACAACAAGTCCCGGCAGAAAGTCCGCCTCACCGAAGATCACACGGCAGCTGCTGGTATCCACTGTCTTTTTTCTGTACTCCCAGGCGTCTCTGACCCGTTTTCTCAGAAACTCCTCATCAATCTCCTGCTCTGACTTTCTTGTCATCATACGTATCCTGATCTTGGAGTTGGTATTGATAAACCCTCTTCCCAGGGGATATCCGTCAAAATCGTGGACCATCACCATATCCCCGTTCTCAAAGCTTCCCAGGATACTGGCCACTTCATTGTCATATATCCAGGGGCCTCCAGCTTTCAGGGAACGGCCCTCTCCTTTTTTCAGTGTCGCAATTGCCAGACTCATGTGTCTTCCTCCATTTTTCTATTTTTTCTGTCCCAGCAAAATATAAGCGATTCCGCAGAAAAGCCCTCCTACCGGGAATAATACCCAACTGATCTGCCAGGCATTCTGTAAAAAACTCCAGAGCAGATAAATCGCTGTTGTCACGATCATGATACAGGCAGACCATTTTGCTGCCAGCGGCATATGGCTTTCCTCGTCCAGTATACGCTGCTGCTCCGGGGTCAGGCGCTCACGGTACAGCGGATCATGCTCTTTGTTGTACTCCTCTATATTATACTTGCTTTTTTCCATGCCGGAATGGACCAGAAGCATCACACCCGCGCTGATAAGCAGGAGCATTAAGAAGCTGTAGAAAGCAGATGCCTCCACTCCCGCAGGGGAGGGCAGGAACTTCTGCAGCTCATCTACTACTATACTCATCAAAAGGATCCCGATCCCCGCAGCCATTTTAATGGGGAAGCTGCGGTCCAATGACACCTTCTCCTCCTCTGTGTAAAAGGGCAGTATATAGGGATGTCTTTTTGTAAACTCACTGTGCCGGATTCCCGCCACTACAAAAGTCAAAACCGCCACAATGAGAAACGGGAACATGACAATATCCTGCAGGGCTTTCCAAAGTCCATTCATTCCTTCCAGGAGAGTGGAAAAAGCTCCTCCTATGATCAGAATTCCCACACCGGCGGTGACAGCCTTTCCAAATCTTTTCATATGTTCTTCATATTGGGCGGAATCCTCCACAACCTCTGCCTGGGCGTCTTTGCGCAGCAGAGTGTCCATACTGCAGGAAAACATATCACAGAGCTGCATGATCTTTTCCATCTCCGGATAGGATGTGCCGCTTTCCCTTAGTTAAAGATATGAACCCTATTTATCAGTCTACTTTTCCAATAAAACGGTAATATATCTCGATTTCCTGTATTCTTTCGTTATCCTCATTCGTTGTTGCTTCATGAATGAGTATTTTTTCTATCATTGCATTTAATAATGGTGCTGTCAGTTCCTTTGGTACAGAATACTCTTTGATTAACTCAATCCACTTCTCAGCACCTATCATATCCTGTTCCATTTTACTTAATTCTTCTCTTAGGCTCGTTATCTGCTCTTCCAGCTCTATCTGTTCCTTTTGATATTTCCCCGACAACATAACAAAGTTTCGTTCCGTTATCTTCTCACAGGCTCTATCTTCATACATTTTCGCAAATAAGCGGTCAATCTCATTTTGTCGGTTCTCGGCTTTCTTCAATGCACTTGCCTTTTTCATCTTTTCCCGTATTCGCTCTGCATTTCCGACTTTCTGTATCTTATTCAATACCTTTTCTTCGTCCTGCTGTACTGCCTTAGCCCAATACTGCAATCGTTCCAATACGGCTTGATACAGCACATCATAGCGGATATAGTGCATAGAACAATAGCCTTTGCCAAACTGTCCGTAGAAACTGCAAGCATAATAACTATAAGGTGTTTTGTTTGCCTTGTTTGTCGCAAATCTCATAGACCAGCCACAATCCGCACACTTGACAAGCCCTGCAAATATAGGAGTTGCCTTTTCCTTTGTCTGTCTGCGTCTTGACTTTATCTGCTCCTGTACACGATAAAACACTTCTTTGTCAATAATCGGCTCGTGGGTATTTTCCACTCGAAACCATTCACTTTCAGGTTTTCTCACTTTCTTCTTGCTTTTGAAAGAAACAGTTGATTGTCGATTATGAACGCTGTTGCCAATATAGACTTCGCTTTTCAATATTCCTTTGACTTGTGCAATCGTCCATTCATAACGCTTACTGTCGGGCTTGCCCTCAAAGATATGTGCAAATGTGCCGTATCTTATAAAATTCAGCCATGCAGGTGTAGGAACTTCTTCTGCTATTAACTGCTTTGCGATTTTAGCACTTCCATAGCCTTGATAGGCTAGGGAAAAGATTTTTTCAATAATCCATTTCGTTTCATCATCAACCAGCAGTTTTCCTTTGATGTCTGGGTGTTTCTTATATCCTAACGGAGCATAAGCACCATAATATGCACCCTCTGCAAATTTTGTCTTAAATGCAGATTTTACTTTACGGCTTGTATCTCTAGCCACCCATTCATTGATGATGTTCTTAAATGGTGCGATCTCACTTTCGCCTTTTTCGCTGTCCACACCATCATCAATCGCTATGTAACGGACATTATGACTAGGGAAATACAATTCGGTATATTGTCCTGTCATAATATAATTTCTGCCAAGTCTGGAAAGGTCTTTCGTTACAACACAGTTGATTTTTCCTGCCTCTATATCCTCAATCATTCTTTGAAAGCTCGGTCTTTCAAAATTTGTTCCCGACCAGCCGTCATCAATATATTCATCAATCACGTTCAAATGATGTTCTTTTGCATATAAACGCAACATACTTCTCTGTGTAGTAATGCTGGAGCTTTCGCCCTGTAATTCATCATCTCGGCTCAACCTAAGATAAAGTGCAGTATTGTAAATCTGTTGTTTCATTGTCAGTTATCCTCCTTTATAACTAACCCGTGTTTACAATACCTGCTTGCAAGTAAAGTATAACACGGGTTCTTTTTGTCATTCAATCTATTTCTTACAACTGCACCGATTTTATGCGATTGTCTGCTTTGCTTTTTCCAGCATGACATCAGTCAGAAGTTCTTCCATTGTCTTTCCCTTTTCGGAAAAATGCTCTTTTACAACAATCTTTGTTTTTCCTCTGTTACCAATGCCACCTTTGTTATTTTTCTTTTGAATTGTTTTTACAATATCAGCAATAACACATACCCCCTTTCTGTAAAATCTTTCTAAGCAATTCAACGGCTTTTGTCATAGCCCACAGAGTTCCACCTCTGCATAGTTCTTATGTAGCCGTACCCATTGCGTGCGACGCTCTGAACGCTCAAGCTGTGGCTGTACGGGAGTATCATTATCTGACAGCACAGTTCATGGCGATAAAAGAGGACAAGTCTTTTACAAGAACGCAAATAGAGTTCGCTCGCTTTTGCAGGGGAAAGGTCATGGCGTATTTGTTTCAACGGCTAGCTGTCTGTCAAACGTATTGAATTGCTTTATTCAGTTGTCAAAGAACACGAAAGAAGAAAATTATCTTTTCTATATACCGCGTCGGAAAAGAGGGGAAACGTAACCAAAATCCAGAACTTTTTCCATTATTAGTACAAATGGAACGGTTCATTTTGGCAATCAACGGTTGATTTTCTCTCTTTTCACTACTATCTGTACAGCAAACGTCCATTTACTAAGTTGTATTGGAAAAATTTTAACTTCTTTTCTTGCACCATATAGGGATAGAAATTGTCGTTTTGCTAAGTTGATGATGAAAAAAAGATTATTTTTCTTCTCGCACCCTAACTACCCATACAACACCGTTACTGCCAACTATGGAATGAAATATTTTCTTTGCACCATATAGGGAACGGAAACCATGAATTGTTAAGTTGAGAACAAATTATTTTCATCTTTTCACATCAACACTCAACTGCTAATGCCTGTTTGCCACTAATCACGAATTTCCGTGATTTTTTCAAAACTTTTTTCTTCTTTCACATCATATAGGGACAGCAAGAGCCGATTTAATGACCTATTTTCAAAAAAAGTTTAGATTTCCTTTTCTCGCACCATATCTGTACGCAAGTAGCCGTTTTGTTGCAGATTTGATAAAAATTTATTTTTCTTCTTTTACTTCACATAGGGAATGAAAACAGCTCTTTGCTGACTAAATCTGAAATTTTTCAATTACATTAAAAAATACCGTCATTCTCTTATGGAACAGCGGTATCTATACGTTCTTCTATGGTTGATTTCTCTAATTGTAATAAATGTTTATGCTTGTCTTTAAGTTCTGCCTGCTCAATCATATCTTTCAGTATCGTTGTATGATTTTCTCTGTCTAATGCCTGTACCATTTTTATTGTTGGTGCAACTTGTCTTTGTAGCCAATGCAACGCTTTTTGTAAAGTGTAAGGCTCTGGCTTTGTGGTTAAGCGTATCGGCTCTCTTTTTTCCCCTGCAAACCATGCCCAATCATCATTTGTTTTCCATTGACTTTTTGGCTTGTCGTCCTCTCTATCAACAAAACGGACATAATGATTGATGATAGAAAAAGCGGTGCGTTCAGCGTCCCGATAGGTCAGCAAATCTACAACTGCATAATAGGCTCGTTCATTCTTCATGCGTATTTCAAAGCGGTTCTTTATTTCCGTATCTTCAACTTCTGTGCCATTCTTGACATACTGCTCGTAATTTTTCTGATAAGCACACATATATAATTCGCTACTTGTTGAACCGAGATATAAGGTTTCTCCTGTATTCTTCGGTATATCGCTACCGCATTTTTCTGTACCGCTGTAATCTTTCTGCATACGAAAATAGGAAACACATTCACCAGCCTTGTATTTTTCCTTTAACTTTGGAATATCCAATATTCCTGCTCGGTCATTGATAGCCAAATCAAGCCGTTTCATCACACCACCAGCCGTCATACAATCCAGCATGAAGTCATACCATGAGCGTTCCTGTGCCATCAGATAACATTCCATTTGCCGACAGCCTTTGCCTTTCAGTTCCAATAAAACACCTAAATGCTCTTGCATGGAACACATGATATTGATGTCGCCAAGTACATATTTGCTTTCATATCCGTATTTTCCATAATCTTCATAAAGCATATAATCAGATTTCAGTTGTAATACATCACGGATAATCACCAATGCGTCCGTGGTAGGAAAACGGACACGAAAGTAATCAATCAGTAAGAACAACGGTTCTTGTGGATTGAAACGCTCAATCTGTTTTTCTATTGTTTCTTTGAGTTCGTCTGTCAGTGGCAGTTTTCCTTTTTCAATACGATTATAATGCTCTCGACTAATACCACAGGCAACAGCTAATCTTGTTTGTGAAACACCGTATTCCTCACGTTTTTGTTTTAATTCTTCGATAAAGTTTTTATCATTCATTTAAAAATTTCTCCAATCAAAAAAGGCAACTACCATAATTGATAATTGCCTGTCATTAAAAATCTGTATAGAAAAAGCAGTCAATCCTAAGACTAACTGTTTTGTGTGTATGGATATAAAATTGTTTCTAATCTTGAATAGGTATCCAAATTTCAATAACTGAATTATCACTATTCCACTGAAAACGATAATCGTATTTTTCAAAGTGTAGGATAATATCTTTTATAGGAATATACGATGTACTAGGAATAATTTCTTGATAAATCTTGCCATAAGTTTCATATATTTTATCCATAGCACCAATATGCTCCACAACCAAATATTTATAAGACGGTATTTCTTTATACAGAAAGCCCTCTGGGGTAATGATTCTTTGGGGAATAGAACAGAAATAATAAAGTTTTCCATTTCTTCTTTCCATAAAAGCATATTTTACCCAATTTCCCGATTGTGAAAGATACGCTTTTTTCAAACTACTGTTAAATTTTCTCCAAAACTGTGTACTAATCTGAATATTCTTTTTTTGATAATTAGTCAGTTCTACTTCCTGCCCAATAACTGCAAATGCGTTTAATTCCTTTATAGAAAAATTTATCATTTTACCTTGTGAGCAGTGATAATGGTATAACTGTACGCATTTACCGTTATAATACAATTATCAATCGTTATATACCAGTTTTTTCCTTTTCTTGTGATTTCGGCATTAGAAAGGCTAATTTTTTCTTTGCACCATTCAATTACATTTTCTACATTCAAAGATAAGTTCTTTTTAATTCTAATAACCCCAAGTTCAGTTGTGTGAAGTCTTCCTAAGTTTTCCAGTAATTCATTTTGCATATTTTGATACCTCATTTTTCAGCAAATTTATTTGTATGTTTTATATCCCAATTATAACATTCTCATATCAGCACTACAATAAAAATAATTAAACACCAATAATCTTATTGAACATCTCCAACCGTAAATCTATCACACCATCAGTGTTGAACACTGAGCTGACAGCAATTACGACAACTACCATAATTGATAATTGCCTGCACTTAAATTTCTGCAAAAGAAAACGACAATCAATTTCTTATTTTTTGAAATCAACTGTCTTTCTCATATTTACTATTCAATTTTCATAGTGATATAGGTACAATTTATATCACTACTGTAAAAATGCGGTTTTGCCTTATAAATACAGCGTTTTCCGCTTGTTAGTGTATAGTGTTTCTTGCTTTTTGTGCCCCCCCTTGTTAGATAACGGGGGCTTAATATTCACTCGCCACAGGCTCGCTCACAGACGGAGTGAACCAGCCACTTGCAAGACATGGCAGAAAAATCTGAGAGATTTTCCTGCCACCGTGTCTGGCTCGCTCCGTCCGTAAAAACATTTTCTACATTAACACCTATTATTCTTTAAATGGTCTAGAGAATACTTTCCCTCCAACTTCAACCGGTTCATCCGCATATTCAATAATGAAATTCACTGCATTATGCCATTCATTTTTAAAATTTATTTACTTCTAATTACAAGCATTGAATTTCCTCGCTAACGTTTAAAGTTATTCGCCATATTCTTCCCTCAACCAGCGAAGATTAAATTCTTCCAAAGCATCGTCATAATCTTCGTAATGCTTAGTAGAACCATTTCCAATTACACAAAAAACTTCTCTATCATATTTTGTACCAATTTTTAACACTCTTACTTGTCCTTTTTCTCTCATTATTTCAGTTTCTCCAAATTCCATAAAAACCATCCTTTCTTACCCAAAGAAATTATTAAGATATTGTTACACCCTCCTCTAAATCATTTTCATATATTACAATATCCTCTTCATTCTTTTTATCTACTGAAAAATCATGTTTAAAGAACCACTTATATGAACGGTTTGCAATCATTTTAGTTTCTACAAAATCTAGTCCTCCACCAACAACTGCACCCACACCTGGAAGAAGTTTTCCTAAATTAACAATACCTTTAGTTCCGAATTTAGTAACAAATCTAAATCCCACTTTTTGATTGATTTTAGTAAGAACTTTTCCCGGTATCTTTTTTATTAAACCATTAGCGAATTTAACTCCAAATTTGATGCTCGCTTGTTTTACCAAATTATTTACAGCAACCCCTGCAAGACAAGCGTAAACAAAAGTTTGTGTTTCATCCCTATCAAGTTCAAAGCCAGCCATATATGCAACACATGCAATCATACGCATTTGTACATAAATTACACTTGTAACATTCGCAGGAAGTGTCACAGGCATTGTAATTATTCCACCAAAACCCGTAATAAATCCAGATGTTGTACATTTTGTAATTTGATTTTTAAGCATGGCTTTGCAAGCAAGTTCCTTAGTTTCATATTTCTGTAAATAGTCATTAGCCATATCCTCAACATTAGGGCTTACTTTAGGAATACCATTCAAGCATTTTTCATAACAGGAATCTAAAATCTTCATTATATCTTCTTGAGAAATTATTGCTTTTTTATCATTAGAACTCATGTGTTTACCAATCCTTTCTTATCTTTACTTTTACATATGTCAAGTTTTAATCTTCTATTAAAGGTTCATTTTCTGCAATAAAATGAAGAATTTCATCTCCAAGTTCCTTTTTTTCTTGATGTAATCTATCTTGAGCGTTTATAAACCATTGTTTTCTATTTGGATTATCTTCCATAATCAATTTTAAGTGGACACTTTTTAATTCTTTATCTATTTCATATTCTCGCTCATACATGTCTGCTAATCTATGGCTAAAATCTCTTCTATTCATGACTCCTCCTGGAAATTTGAAAAAAAATCGTTTATCTATCTTAATTATAACACTAGCATTCAAAATAATCATTACTTTTCTGGCCATGAAAAAATATTATTGTGTACATCAAATAAAAAATCTCTATATTTTAAATGATATTTTTAATATCTTTACATCAGTCGTTATATAAGGCTCTTCATTTGTTGTAATATCGTTGTAAACTTCTTGATATTTAATTTCTTGTTAATAAAGTGTTTATGCGTTATTTTGACTTATGGGTTTCCTTTTTTTACAGAACAAGACACTATATTCCAAGTGCCATTCTCTTATACATTAATATTTTTGCAAGCAGGCAAACACAGGTTATTTCTTAATATCCTTTTGTTTTGGAAACTCCTGCCTCCCATTTAGAAATTGTCTGTCTGGACACCTCCATCCTCTCCGCAAGCTGTTCCTGTGTGATTTCCTCCCGCTTCCTGTAATACTGTAAATTCTCTCCAAAACTCATAATGATTTCCTCCATTTCTCATATCTGATTTTGGAATCATTATAGAATTGCGTCCATGTAAACTCTACCAATTTCCTGTTGCTTTTGAGGAAATCCATGTAAACTTACGGTTGCACCCCGCTGTTTAAGCGGGTTTTCACATTTTTCCACTGGGGATAGAACGCATCCATATATCCATAAAAAATTTTGTTGTGTCCTCTCTCCAAAAGATGGACCAGTTCATGGGTAACCACATATTCCAGACATTCCCTGGGGTATTCACCCAGCCAGACATTAAGCCATATCCTCTTTTTTTGCACATTGCAGGTTCCCCATCTTGTCTTCATATCCCGCAGACGCCACTCCTCTGCATGGACGCCGGTCTTCTGTTCACATTCCTGTATGACCTGGGGAAGGATTTTTTCCAGACGCTTTCTGCACTCTTGCTTTTTCTCCTCACGCTCCCCGCCTTTATATAGCTCCCAGGGGGGCTGGCTCTGTCCCGTTCCCTGCCGCTTTTCTTCTATCCAATCCATTCTCTCCAGGATAAATCTTCTGATATCCCGCTCCGGCATTCTAAGAGGTGCGGATACCCGGACGCTTCCGTCCCCGCCCACACGCAGATACATGTTGCGAATCGCTTTTTTGGTCACCTGGATATCAAGGCCGTTCTCCGTCAGATAATACGTCTTTGTCATCTTTGTCCGTTTTCTGGAAGTCTTTACCACGCCAGAACCTCCGGTCCGTTCTCTGTCACCAGCACCATGATCTCCCACTGGGCAGAGGGCAGCCCGTCTTCTGTATAGACCGTCCAGCCGTCATCCTCGTCAATGAAGATTTCACTTGCCCCCATATTCACCATTGGCTCTATGGTAAACATCAATCCCGGCGCCATCACCATTCCTGTTCCGGCTCTGCCAATATACCCCACCCAGGGATCTTCATGGAACTCCAGGCCAATACCGTGGCCTCCAATCTCCTTCACCACACTGTATCCGTTTTTCTGCGCATGCTCATGGACTGCCTGACTCATATCACCCAAAAATCCCCAGGGCTTTACCTGTTCCAGTCCTTTCTCCACACATTCCTTTGTAACCTGCACAAGACGCTCTTTTTCCTGCCCCACGTCGCCGATACAGAACATCCTGGAGGAATCAGAGTAATACCCGTTCAGGATCGTGGAAACATCCACATTGATAATATCCCCCTCCATGAGTACAATCTCCTCCGACGGAATGCCATGGCAGACCTGGTTATTGATGGATGTGCAGACACTGTTCGGGAACCCTTCATAATTGAGTGGTGCCGGCACTGCTCCTGCTTTTGTAGTGATATCATATACCCAGCGGTCAATTTCTGCTGTGCATATGCCCTCTTTGATATGTTCTGCAACGTAATCCAGTATGGCAACATTGATCTCCGCGCTTTTTTTGATCCCTGCGATCTGTTCCGCAGTCTTAATGATCCCGCGCTTTGGAACGATCCGTCCCTGAGCCTGCAGATGGTTCAGCTTATCATCAAACGGTCCATGGCATTTTTTATATTTTTTTCCGCTGCCGCACCAGCACGCGTCATTTCTTCCTAAATGATTCAATTGTTTTACTTCCTTTCCCGAAAAATCTCCCTCAATTTTTCTGTAACAGCCAAAGCCAGCGCTCTGTGCCCCTCCGGATCCAGATGGACAGAATCCTCTAAACATGGCATTGTCACTTTGGCCGCATCCAAAAAGACACAGCCCTGCCGCGCAGCGGCCTCTCTGTAATAGCAGGCCAGCTCGCCTGACATCTTCACTGCCCGCTCACCGCCAAACATAGGTGCGCATCTGTGATGTACGATCTCTTCCCTGATCCTCAAAGGTGAGATCAGCAGAATCTCCGGTACGGTTTCCTGGTTTTCCCGAAAATACATCTTTATGGTTTTCACCAGGGTCTCTGCGCCTGCTGCCACATCAGCAGCAGTCAGGGAAAACCTCTGTTTCATATCATTGGTGCCCAGCATCAGCACCACCACATCCAAAGGGCTGTGGCTTTCCAGACAGGGAATCAGGTATTTCAGACCGTTTTTCAACCCTTCAACAGGATCATCCCAGACTGTTGTCCTTCCATTCTGCCCTTCCTCTATGATCCGTATCTGTTCCTCCTTCAGGGCCTCCTGTACCAGACTGGTCCAGCGCACGCCCCAAGGGAAGCGATTTCCGGTCACACCGTCATATCCATGGGTATTAGAATCCCCGTAGCATAATACATTCTTCATCTCTTATTTCTCCATTGCCTCATATTCTTCTCTTGTAATGCAAAAGAGATCATGCGGCATATCAATTCCATAGTAATGCTTTACAAAGGAACCTCTTATCTTCATGCCGTTTCTCTTTGCCACATTCCGGGATGCCGTATTGTTATCCCTGATAATGGAATAGACTTCCCCGGCATTTAAGATCTCAAAGGCGTAATCTCTGCAGGCCGCTGCCGCCTCCGCAGCATAGCCCTGATGCCAGAATTCTTTACAGAACAAATATCCGACCTCCAGCACCTGTTCTCCTCTGCAGTCCTGCATCGTAAGACCGCACTGGCCTATAAATTCCCCTGTCTCTTTTAAGATAACTGCCCACAGGCCGAAACCATACTGCCTGTAACGTTCAAGCTGCCTCTCCAGCCACTCCTTTGCCTCTCGATCGGAAAATGCATGGGCATAGGCATACATAACTTCCGGATCCTGCAGCATTTTATTCAGGGAGTCCTGATCTTCCCTGCACATTTTTCTCAGCATAAGACGTTTTGTCTCAAGCACAGCCTTTTCCATCATCCTGTCTCCTTCTGATATGCGATCCTCTGTGTTCCGTCTTTCATATATACAATACCGCAGCGTATGAAACCGTTTATCTCAAATACTCTCTGCATGGGTATATTATCCTGGTGTGTATCTCCCCGCATGTTGTCACACCGGGCCAGACACCACTGTACACAAAAGGATGCCACGCCCTTTTTTCTTCCGGCAGAAGCTATTCTGTGCAGGAATCCGTAAGGCTTATCATTCAGCCAGTACCCCTGCTCTATCCTTTGGTAATTGGGCTCTTCTCCCACATCAAACATGAAAACGCCTTCCATCCCGTCCAAAGACTCACAGATATATAAAACACCGCGGTTTAAATCTGTCTCCACATCTTCCCGCGCCGGGTAGCCGTTTACCCACTGTCCGGGATTTCCGTTCTCAGCCATGAACTTTCTTGCCCGTTCATAAAGGGACAAGGCTTCCTCTATATCCTTTTCCTCAGCTCTGCGAATATATAATCCTGTATCCATCTCCGTATACTCCTCCCCGGTACTATGCTCTGCGGCTGTGATCCGCCTCTGTTGTATCTCCGCAAAAAGACTATGCACAGTATACCACGGTTTTTTCTGTTTTTCCATATGACCCACAGGATTTATAAAGGATCCTATTGTACGAAACCAATATAATTATCTGATAACATAAGAATTTTCAATCATTTTTACAGTTATAAAAATAAATATTGATAAATTTTCATTTTACTTATTGACAAATCAATACCTGACTGCTATAATGAATTCATAAACAAAGAGAGAGCAAAATAAAAACAGAAAGGACTGATACCACCGAAAACGTAAAGGAACATCCATTAATTTAAAAGAAAGGAAGGTACGGACCACCAAGAACTTAACGATTTAACCCATAATAAAACAAGGAAGGTAAAGTCCCATGGACACATCAGAATAAAAGAGTCATTCGGAATGTAAACTTCGGATGACTCTTTCCTATTGTGTAAATACGTTCTGTATCTCTTCTATCACCAAAAAGAAACCCTTCAGGAATCCTCCCAAAGGGTTTTATCATGTCCTACATCTCCATGCTTAATGTGCAAAAGGCGAAAGCTCCAGCCGGATAAAATATCCCTGGTCATGAGAGCATACCGGGCATTTCTTCGGCGCTTCTTTGCCCCAGTGAATATAACCGCATTTCAGACAGATCCACCCTGTCTCCACATCTGACACAAAAAGCTTCTTCTCCTCCAGATACTGAGCAAACTTTCCGAAGCGGTCTCCATGGAATTTTTCGATATCCGCTATCATATGAAAGGAATTGGCGATCTGCGTAAATCCTTCCTCTTTTGCCTTATCTCCGAAATTCTTATACACATCATCATGCTCTTCGTACTCATTGTGCTGTGCCATGCGCAGAAGCTTATCCATGTCAGGCGAGATATCCACCGGATAACCGCCGTCGATCTGAATCGTTTCTCCTGCCATCTCTTTTAAATGCTGATAAAAAATGTATGCATGCTGGCGCTCCTGGTCTGCTGTATAGTTGAAGACAGCCTCCACAACATGCAGATGTTCCTTTTTCGCCTGTGCTGCTGCGAAGGTGTAGCGGTTCCTGGCCTGGCTCTCACCTGCAAAGGCGCGCATCAGGTTTTCTTTTGTTACGCTTTCTCTAAAATCTACAGACATACAATTGCCTCCTGGTATTTATTTTCCATGTTATTTTTTCCAGAAGTGACAATTTTATACCTGGATCTCTCAGTCTTATCCGATGGTATGATAGAGTGCGGTCAGTATTTCCAGAATCTGTTCCCTGGTAAAACGGCTGCTGTCCAGACACAGGTCATATCCCTTCATGCTGCCCCACTTCTCATCTGTATAATTGTTATAGTAATATTTTCTCTGCTTATCTACTTTCTTGATAAGCTGTTCCGCTCCTCTTTCATCCCAGACTGTCCGTGCCCGTATGGTTTTGATCCTGGTCTCCATAGGTGCATAGATAAAAACACTTCTGCAGTCCGGTTTATCTCTGAGAATGTAGTTTGCACACCGCCCTACGATCACACAGTCTTCGTTTCGGGCAGCCTCTTCAATGATCTCCGCCTGCGCATTGAACAGCACATCATTGAGAGGTTCATAGTGAAACTGACGCTCCATGGCCATATTCTCATCAAAGGAATAACGCCAGGGGCTTTCCCGCTTCTCATCCACTTCTTCCAGTTTCTCTTTTGGAATATTCTTTTTCTGGGCTGCAAGGGTGATCAAATCCTTGTCATAATATTTGATGCCCAGATGCTCTGCCAGATCCTGCGCGATTTTTCTTCCGTTGCTTCCAAATTCTCTGCCAAGTGCTATCACTTTACCCATAACATACCATCCTTCCCCATTCACCTGGCGTCCGCATCGTTCCCATACTTCAGAACGACCCGTCCGCATTTTCATGCTGCCGCAGGTTTCAGCCTACTGCTTTTGCAAAAACTAAAGACTGAACTCTTATATTGATTATACTAAATTTTCACAATCTTTACAACTTTTCTTAACAACTTTTTAGCAGGCGCATAAAAAACACCTCGCGGGACAGTGGCTGTGAATCGTAACTAAGAATTTTCCTTACTTTCCAGTGAAATGCCACTCTGTGCCGGGCTGTCTACACAGTTCCCCATGTAGTCGAACCTGGAACCGTGACAGGGGCATTCAAAACATTTTTCATCCGGATTCCATTCAAGCTGGCATCCAAGATGGGGACATTTTGCAGATACCAAATAGATCTCTCCCTCCTCATCTCTGTATGCTCCCACTTTTTCTCCGTCATAGTCAACAATGCCGCCGTGTCCTGGGGGAAGTTCATCCAGATCACTTCTTCCCTGTGTAAAAATCCTTCTGCTCAAATCCTTCACTGCATGGATACCATCCTTGCAGAAATTTTCCGCGGAGGCCTTGGGCGTAAAGCGCTGCGGCGAAAATATGCCGAACACTTTCTCCTCCTCATCCCCCAGAATACTCTCTGTTATCATACCGGCTGCTGCCATGGAAGAACTCATTCCCCACTTTCCATATCCTGTGGCAGCATACCAGTCAGGGGTATCCGCAGAGAACCTGCCAATGTAGGGAATCTGGTCCACAGGCATACAGTCCTGTGCTGACCAGTGATACCGCACCCGGCTTCCCGGAAAGAACTCTTCTGCTTTTCTTTTCAGCAGGTCGTACTTTCCCCCTGCGCGGTTTTCTCCTGTGCGGTGGCCGCCTCCGCCAAAGAGCAGATACTCTCCTGCGCTTCTGAAAGACCAGGCGTTATTGCTGTCTATGCCCAGGTACATCCCTTCAGGCTTCAAGGCATTTTCAAGCCCCAGCACATAACTGCGCTCCTGATGCATCCGCATGAAATAATACCCCGGCACATTGAGAAAAGGATAGTGGCAGGCAAAGACGATTTTCTTTGCCCTGACACTTCCCTTTTCCGTGACAAGCCGGTCTCCCTCTGCCTGCAGTACCCTTGAATGTTCATAGACTGTCAGCCCCCGAATGACTGATTCCAGAAAAAGAAGAGGATGAAACCTGGCCTGATCGTCAAAGCGCACAGCACCTGCCACTTCAAAAGGAAGCTCCGTATCCCTGGTAAAAACAGCATCAATCCCAAGCCCCGCAGCACTTTGTGCCTCCTCCTTTAAAAGCTCAGGTGATTCCAATGTATATAAATACGCCGGGCATCTGACAAATCCGCAGTCGATCTGTCTGTCCTGTACTATTTTCTCGTACCTGTCTATTGCCTTCTGGTTTTCCCGGCTGTATTTTTCTGCTGCCTCCTTCCCGTGGAGGGATATGATCTTCTGATAGATCACTCCGTGCTGGGAGGTGATCTTGGCTGTTGTCCTCCCTGTCTGACCACCTCCGATCCGGTCTGCTTCCAGCACGATCACCTGCAGTCCCTGTTCTTTAAGAAAATATGCTGTCAGTATCCCGGTCATTCCTCCTCCCACCACAGCCACATCCGCTGTGATATCCCGAGTCAGCTCCGGGAATGACTGTATTTTTGTTTCATCCATCCATAAACTATCCATAGCAGCCTCCGTTTTATATATTCCTGTCCTTAGAATGCTCCCGATCCTTTCAGGGTATACAAAAATTGCCGTTTTCCTCTTGACAGACTGCTGCTTTGGCATAAAAAAACAGGGGCCGCTGTTTTTATGCAGTCCCTGTCAAATATTTCATGGCACATTTTCCTGTCTGTGTCATGCTTCCTCGATCACCATCTCATCACCGACTTTGATCCTGCCGCCGTGAAGAACTTTTGTAAATACACCTTCTCTTGGCATAATGCAGTCACCCATCTTCTGAAAGATCTCACAGCCGTGATGACATTCCTTCCCGATCTGTGTCAGTTCCAGCACCACGTCGTTGCAGCGGAATCTTGTCCCAATAGGCAGGTTCTTAAAGTCAAACCCGCTGACTACCAGATTCTCACCAAAGGCGCCATCCGCTACTTCAGCACCGCGGTTCCTGAAATCCTCAATCTTTTCATAGCTGAGAAGGCTTACCTGACGGTGCCATTTTCCGGCGTGCGCATCTTTCTCTATGCCAAAATCTTCAATAAATTCAGCCTCCTGAATGTTTTTTTTCTGAGTTCCCTTCTTCTCGCTGATACAGACAGCCAGTACCTTTCCCATTGCTTCATCCTCCAATTTCTGACATCTTTTTATTTTCCAGACCTTCCTCCCGGTCCTCTCCAAAGCGGTGGCTTCTGGGCTTCTCAAATATGGTCTTCTCAGCCACAATGCCGATTTGTTCATCTGAGCTTCCGTCCCTGAGCAGGCTGCGCATATCTGCTCCATGCGAAAACTGCAGACACGGTTTTAAAAATCCCTCCGAAGTGAGCCGCACCCGATTGCAGTCTTCACAGAACTTATGGGAAATGGCACTGATAAAGCCGATTTTTCCTTTAAATCCCTCCAACTGCATATATGTACTGGGACCGTTGCCGAATCTTCCGCTTAAGGAATCCGCTTTGCCGTAAGCACCCTCCAGCAGATGGCGCACATGGTCTTCGGTCTCTTCCCCGCAGTATTTCCTGCCGTATCCTATAGGCATCATTTCAATAAAGCGCACATCCACCGGTCTGTCCTTTGCAAAGCCTGCGATGGGAATCCACTGGTCCTCATTCACACCGTGGAGAAGGACACAGTTCACCTTCACACGAACATGAGGAAACTGTAGAGCCTTATCCATCCCCTCCAATACCCTGTCAAGTCCTTTTCTCCTTGTTATCTTCTCAAACATATCCTCTGTAAGAGCATCAAGGCTGATATTAACCGCATCGATTCCCGCCCGGGCCAAATCTTGTATCTGTTCCCCCAGCAGTATCCCATTGGTAGTAAGAGTCACATTGTCGATACCGGGTATGCTTTTTATCATACTTACCAGCTCTGCCGCATTCTTTCGCACCAGAGGCTCCCCGCCGGTGATCTTTACCTTGCAGATGCCTTTTGGGGCCAAAATGCGGCACAGCCTGGTAATCTCGTCATAGGTTAGGATATCACTGTGCTCCACCTGTTCGATCCCGCCTTCCGGCATACAATACATGCAGCGAAGATTACAGCGGTCTGTTATAGATATGCGGATATATTCAATATTCCGTCTGTACTGATCCAACATAATTTTATCTTCCTGTGTAACTGTTCAGCCTTCACGGACCTGCTGCACAGTCACCTTCCTGTTTTCTTAATATATTTGTAACTTTCAGTCTCCTTACAGTGATGGGTCAAAACCCATATGGAACAGTTACATATATTTACAGTATACCTCAAAATCACTGAAATTGCACCTGGAATTTTACTCAAATATGACATTTTACACAAAATGCCAAAGGCTGGTCTTTTTCAGCATTCCTCACAATTCAGTTTAAAAAAGCCCTGGGGACAACCACATACGGAACACCTGACCGGCGCACAGTCACCGTAAGCCAGATGACCGCAGTTCATGCAGATCCACACCCTGTCTATCTCTTTGCAGAAAACACGGTTGGTCAGAATATCCCGGGACAATTGTTCAAAACGGTAGTCGTGGTGCCTTTCGATCTGCCCCACCTCTCTGAAAAGCCTGGCAATTCCATTAAAGCCCTCCTGTTCCGCTTTTTTGGCGAAATCCTCATACATCTCTGACCATTCTTTTTTCTCATCCTCGTGGGCATTTTCCAGATTTCTGCTGGTCTCCGGCAACCGTCCTCCGTTCAGCAGGTTCAGCCAGATCTCCGCATGATGCTCCTCATTTCCCGATGTCTCCTCAAAAATTTCCGCTATGTCTATATAGCCCTCAATTCTGGCCCGTTTTGCGTAAACACGGTATTTTCCGCTGGCTTTCAATTCTCCTTCGTAGGCCTTAATCAGATTCCTAAAGGTTTCACTCTCTCTTAATTCCATCTTCTCTCCGCTGTTTCCGGCTTTACACTATTCTATGTACAGCGGGAAGATTTCTTTCCTCTCACCAGGTCATAACTTTCCTCTATCATTCTGCCTATCTCCTTTTCCGGTATGGAGCCGTCTAAAATGACAGAGTTCCAGTGTTCTTTATTCAAGTGATAGGCAGGAAGCACAGATGCATACGTCCTGCGCCAGAAATCCCGCCACTGGGGGTCTGTCTTTAAATTCACCCAGATATTTCCCTCACGCTCAAAGATCCAGGCAAATATTTTTCTGCTTTCTTTCATCCGGATCACCGTCCAGTTTTGGTCGTGAAACGGATAGTCCTCAAACACATCCGGCATTTTCAGACAATAGGAAATCGCTTCCTCTCTGGTCCTCATATTGGCCTCCTTTCTTTTTTACACAATACCAGTATACAGGATTCCATATATGCCGTCAAATTGTTCATTTTTCACCCATTGACAGAATTCCATTTGTGTGTTATGCTATAAAACAATTAAAAAAGCATTTTGATAAATGCGGTGACGGGGAGGAGTACATACCCAGCCGGCTTTCAGAGAGAAGATGTGTGGTGCGAATCTTCAGCTAGGAAGTATGGAAGTAGCCCCTGAGCAGTGAGACGAACGAAGATTCTTGATATCTTTCAGTAGACCTCAACGTCCCTTTCCCACGTTACAGGGAAAACAGTATCGATTTTTTTATCCGTACTGGCAAAGCGCAGGATTTTTCCTGAAATCAGGTGGTACCACGGATGACTTATCCGCCCTGAACTGAGAACTCAGTTCAGGGCGTTTTTCATTTTCAAACCATCTAAAAATGAGTTAAAGGAGGATTTTGTCCATGACAGGAAATGAATTATTTGTAAAAGCACTGCAGAAAGAGGGCATTGATTATCTATTCGCATATCCCGGCGGCTACGCCATCGATATTTTTGATGAGCTGTACAAACAGGATTCCATCCAGGTGATACTCCCCCGCCACGAGCAGGGTTTGATCCACGCTGCAGACGGCTACGCCAGAGCAACCGGACGCACCGGTGTCTGCCTGGTAACAAGCGGCCCGGGAGCCACCAATCTGGTAACCGGTATCGCCACAGCCAATTATGACAGTGTTCCCCTGGTATGCTTTACCGGCCAGGTTCCCACAAACCTCATTGGAAATGACGCGTTCCAGGAGGTAGATATTGTAGGGATCACCCGCGGTATCTGCAAATACGCTGTGACCGTGCGCGACCGCAAGGACCTGGGCCGTATTATTAAAGAAGCCTTCTACATTGCCAGCACCGGCAAAAAAGGGCCTGTTGTGATCGATCTTCCAAAAGATATCATGCTGTTGGAGGGGGATGACTACTATCCCAAAGAAGTACACATCCGGGGCTACAAGCCCAGCAGCGGCGTACACATGGGACAGTTAAAAAAGGCCATGGCTCTGCTGAAAGAAGCCCAAAAGCCCCTGTTTCTCATGGGCGGCGGCGTGAATATCGGAAGGGCAAATGAGACAGCGCTGACCCTTGCGGAGACCACCAGAGTTCCGGTCATCACTACCATTATGGGCAAAGGTTCCATACCTACCAGCCACGAACTCTATGTTGGCAATGTAGGAATGCACGGCTGCTATGCCGCCAATCGTGCCATCAGTGAGTGCGACCTGCTCTTCTCCATCGGCACCCGTTTTAATGACCGTATCACCGGAAAAATAGATGAATTTGCCAAAAACGCCAAGATTGTCCATGTGGACATAGACGCGGCCTCCATCTCCAGGAACATCCAGGTGGATATCCCCATAGTGGCAGATGCCCGGGAAGCCATGGAAGCCATGCTGAAACATATCAAGTGCTGCGAGCATAGGGAGTGGCTGGATGAAATCGCTGACTGGAAGAAGGAGCATCCTCTGGATATGGACCAGAATAAAGGCATCACACCTCAGAAGATTGTACAGTGCATTAACGAACAGTTTGAGGAAGGTATCTTTGTCACAGACGTAGGCCAGCATCAGATGTGGGTAACACAATATCTGGAAATGGATGAAAAGAAACAGCTTCTCACCTCCGGCGGCCTGGGCACCATGGGCTATGGTTTTCCGGCATCCCTGGGCGCCAAATTTGCGTATCCGGGGAAACCTGTGGTATGTGTTTCCGGTGACGGAGGAATGCAGATGAACATCCAGGAAATGGCAACCGCCGTAGCATACGGCCTTCCGGTCATCATTTGTATCTTCAACAACAGTTATCTGGGCATGGTACGCCAGTGGCAGCAGCTTTTCTATGATAAACGCTACTCCTCCACCTGTACACGCCGCAGAAAGACCTGCAGCGCCAACTGCAAAGGCCCCGGAAAGGACTGCCCGGAATACACACCCAACTTTGTAAAGCTGGCAGAGAGTTATGGCGCATACGGTATGCGCGTGGAGAAAGAGGAAGATATGGCCCGGGCCTTCCAGTTTGCAAAAGGCAACACAGACGCCCCCACCATTCTGGAATTTATCATTGACAGCGATGAACTGGTTCTGCCTATGGTACAGGGCGGAAAACCACTGCATAACATGATCTTGGACTGCTAGGAGGAGAAAGAATATGAAGAAAAGATGGATTTCCTTATATGTAGAAAATGAAATCGGTGTGCTGGCAAAGATCGCAGGCCTGTTCTCCGGAAAATCATACAACCTCACAAGCCTCACAGTGGGCACCACAGAAGATCCCACTGTGTCCCGTATGACCATCAGCGTGGAGAGCGATGACGCCACCTTTGAACAGATCAAAAAACAGTTGAACCGCTGTGTGGAGGTGATCGAGGTGATCGACTTCACCAATTCCCGTATCCATAGAAAAGAAGTTCTGTACATTAAGATTAAAGACTGCGATGAAGCTGTAAAGACCGAAGTTTTCCGTATCGCAACCATTTTCCATCTGTCTGTAGTTGACTATGGGAAAACAGAGATGCTCCTGGAAAGCCTTCAGACGGAAAAGCGCAATGATGAGATCATTTCCTACTTCTCCAATTACTTTAAGCATATTGAAGTGGTACGCGGAGGAAGTGTGGCGATCAAGGGCGTAAGCATTCAAGACAAATAATATCCTGTATAAATAATATCAGAGATGCTATTACAGCCATGTTTCACTTAAGATATCCCCCTTAAACGGTCTGTCTGACAAAGGGTACATCTTAACAGAAACATGGCTGCCTTTTTATGGTTCTATTCTATTGTTCTGTCTTCTATTGCTCTGTCTTCTATTGCTCTGTCTTCTATTTTTTGTTTTCTATTTTTCTGTTTATATTTTTCTGTTTATATTTTTCTGTTTTCTATTTTTCTAATTTCTATTGTTCTGTTTTTCACTGTCATCTATGCTGTCGTCCCGGGTGTTTTCCAATTCTCTTTTTAAATCCGTAATATCATGGCAGGTGAGAAGAACTGCCTTTTCCCCTTTCCATTCTATAAAACACGCGTCTGCGGATGTCCAGATATGAAAAAATGGATTATAAACCTGCCGGACGCAGCGGGGATGTTCGCTGTCCATCTCTTTGAGTGCACAAAAATCGCAGGGTGTATCCCGGTAAAAGAAAGCTTTGTGACAGGTAATGCCAAGCTTTGCCTCCGGCACCCACTCTTTTGTTTTCCGGTTGATGTAGAGCATCTCTTTTGTATCCGGACGTATCACATAAACCCAGGAGCTTTGATTGTCAAGAATCGCTTCCAGTGACGCCGCATTCTGTATTGCCTTATCCTGTGCCCGGAGTTTCAGTAAGAATGTGCTCAGTATTTCCGCGATGAAGACCAGTGCGTTCACCTGCTCCTGTGTCCAGTAGCGGTTGACACGGCACTCATCAAATCCGACAAACCCTTTGAACTGTCCTTTGTCATAGATGGCACACTGCAGCAGGGATTTAATTCCCTGGGGCTCCAGCGTTGCCCTCTGCTGTGGTGTCAGTCCATCTATATCACGGCAGTAAAACACGCCGCTCTCATTAAAATTGCTTTGATATCCGCCTTCCAGATCATTGGCATAAGGCATATGCTGAAGATTCTCTATCTCGGGCTTAACGCCTTCATTGCACCATTCATATGTATTTCTACAATATTTTTCATCCTCTTCATCCTCAAATATATAAACGCGGCTCACATCAAACTGGCGGCCTACTACTTCCAGTATTGCATTCACTGCCGTGTCCAGATTTGAGGATTTATACAAGATCCTGAACACATACTCGAACAGCCGAAGCTCCCCATTGCTGTCCGCTTCCTCATCGGAATCTATCCGGGTGTTGGCTGTACTGCTGAGCTGTATGGGAAACTCCTCTGAGGTCAGGTTTTTATCTGCTACACAGTATCTATTCTTCCCCTGGTTCTTGGCCCGATATAACGCCTGGTCAGCACGCTTAAAAAGTTCATTATAGGTCTGTCCGCATTCCGGGAAAACAGCTATGCCAATGCTGCAGGAAAGCTCCACATCCGTCAGCTCCTGCACTGCCATCTCTCCAATAGCCTTCATGACCTGATACGCTTTTTGCTCTGCCAGAGAAGCATCCGGTATCTGCCCGAGAAAAACTAAAAATTCATCTCCGCCTATCCGGCCTACAATGTCTTCGCTGCGGAACTGCTTCTGAATGGTGTGGGCAACTTCTGAGAGCAGGGCATCTCCAAAGAGGTGGCCCATGGTATCATTCATATGCTTGAAATTATCCAGGTCAATGATCATCAGCGCTGCCTTTTTCCCCGGCGCGCTGCCAGACAGCACTGTCTGGATATGATCCTGGCTTGTCCCCTTGTTGTACAATTTTGTAAGCATATCACGCTGTGCCCGTTCCATGAGATTCTGGGCTTTTTTCTTTTCAGCATCTATATCCAGAATGGCTCCCACAGCGCGAACCACCCGCCCGGCTTTGTCTGTCACACCTGTTATCCGTATACGGCACCAGACGGCCTTTTGTTCTCCGTTTACAATACGTACTTCCTCCTCAGCGTAGTGTTCCCCGCTGCGAATACGGAGCAAAAGCTTTGAAAAAAGTACCTGGTCCTCCAGATAAATATATGGCGCCCGCCAGAAAAGGCTGCTGACCTGCTGTGTGATCGGGATACAGCCGAATTTTTTTTCCCAGTTCCCGGAGAATATCATGGTGTCAGCCTGGATATCCCATTCAAAGAGAATATCTGTGGTCTGGTCCATTATAATCTGATGTCTCTCCAAAGAGATCCGCAGATTCTCCTCTATCTCCTTGCTCCGTGTCACATCCACAAGCACACAGCAGAAATATTCCCTGTCCTCTTCATCACGAATCAGATGCCCCTTATCAAGAACCCATATGGTGCACCCATCCTTGCGTGTCATCCGGTATTCCAGTTCCTTGTCCGGACCAAGAGCAGTCTGTCTGAGTGCTTCTGCCAAAGCGCACTGCCGGTCTCTTGGATCTATCATCTCCCAGAAGCTGTTATTAAACTTTTCTTCTATCTCCTGCCGTGTATATCCCAGCATGGATAAAAATCCTTTGTTCATCTGCAGAAGAGTAAGTTTCTCGTCAAATCGGCAGGAAAACATTCCACCGGGAATATTATCACTTAAAATCTGCAGGTTATGGCCGCCTTCTCCTTCCGGCAGTGACATTATATTCTTTTCACTCTTCATATTGCCCATATGGCTCCTATTTATTGTTCCCTGTATCCATTTGATATCTGATAGTACAGAAACGCACTGTTTATTTTCTATCATTCTATCAAATGCCTTGTATTTATGCAAGGAACAAAAAGAGGAAAAAGTCTATAATGGCAATATTCTGTAATGATTCTTTTTTTCACATCCACCCACATGCCCACGCGATTGGGCATATTACAACAGAGGCGAGAATATAGACTGCCCCGATAATAAAAATCGGCACTCCAATAAAGGTACAGAGCAGTGACAGGCACGGATGCCTCCGTGTAAAATGGGCTGCTGCAGTATCAAATTCATACTCTGTTCTTTGGATCGCCTCTCTGATATGTGTCATAACTATCCCTCCTATGGCATTTATCCTATCACCAGCCGTATTAAAACGGTAAAAGTGATAGGGGAATCGAATAAAAATACCATAAAAAGGCTGTCATATCCCTGCTTCTCTCCTGCTCTTTCCAACAAATGGCGAAAAAGTCCTTGCAATCCGAAAAAAATCTGTTATAATAATATCGTATCAGAGATGATTGCTATATTTTAATAAGACATGGACGGTTTCCCGAGTGGCCAAAGGGGACAGACTGTAAATCTGCTGCAAATTGCTTCGGTGGTTCGAATCCACCACCGTCCATTTTATCGGATAGGTTCGCCTATCCGATATCTTTTGCCGCAGTGGCGGAACTGGCAGACGCCCGGGACTTAAAATCCCGTGGGTAGTGATACCCGTACCGGTTCGATTCCGGTCTGCGGCATTAGTAAAAAGCAGAGGAAACGTTGATCATTCAGCGTTTCCTTATTTTTTGTCAAAAATGGCGTGTCTTGTGAAAACTGAGCATCATGCAGGAAATCCGGCTGCCGGAATAAGAAGTTATATCCTATTTTCTACAGGCAGATTTTCCTCCTGCGCTTGACATACAACGGCATGTGCTGTTATAAATAAATCAGAACCGGAAGTCCCAGCAAGGACTTACAGCCCATAGACTTTTCTTCACGCACTCGTTGACCGTATTGATGGCAGCCATAGATAAGAAGGGAATTATAATGAAAAAAAAGAAGAAGAAAAATCACCTGTCTCCCATTAGAGTCTCTTTTATTATGATCCTTTTTGCTATGTGCCTCGCTATGAATGTGTTCCTCTGTAGCTCTAACGATCTTTATGGACCATTAGATGAGACAACCGCAATTGAGACATGGGTCGCCCCAGAAAGTACCGTTGTCAATGGAGACGGGAATATTACTGCTCATCTCAGGACTTCATTTCTGAACAGAAATAATTCTAATAATGAAACGATAACGAAGGAGATCTGTACATCTCCTATAATTGCAGTTATACCAAAGGGTTTCCCCTTGTTTCTTTTCCTTGTTATAGCTTTTCTTTTTTCCTTTCTGACCTTATTTATATTATTGCCTGACGGATGGACATTAATTAATCTGAAAGTACGTCTGGACAATTGAGTCAACTCCCTTTCAAATCATGGACAAAATAAAATATTTGCTGCAATAAGACTCCTATATGGCAAGTGTTATGGTGGTGATAAGTCATTTTTTGGATCAAACAATGGCTTCCTTTTTGTATGCAAACAGGCAGCGGGTATGAACCGCATACTTATTACGAGAGTGAAGCAAAGCTGAGATTGAAACGGAGGAATACGATTGAAAAAAAAGATATATAAATTATTTCTCATTCTAATGGTGAGCCTGTCCCTGTCTTCAGGCCCCGCAGCTCAAAATGAGATGCGAAAGGTACTTGAAACTCTATTGGGAACAGGTGATGCGCAGATTCAAGAACTTAATGAAGAAGAAGCGGAAGAAATAAAAAAGAAGAAAAAGCGCTAAATTATTTCCTAATTATATAAGGGCCGGCTCACAGATAAATGAGCCGGCCCTTATATGCTTTTATTTACTTCTTCTGTCTCTGTCTACAACACATTTTATTACCATAGCCCCGTGTGAGGGAACTCTCATCCGCACAACACCGCCCTTACAGACGTGGATCTTCTTAATGAGACTGTATCCAAAATCACCAGTCACCATGAGCTGTTTGAAATGTGCCTCCCTGCTTCTGGATATGCCAAGCTCCCAGACAGACAGCTCTACCAGCTTGGTCTGGTCACTGTTGTTCACAGCCACCACTGTTTTTTCCCTGTCCGTAAATCTACCGTAACACAAAAGCTGATAATCATTTGCCAGGAACTTTAAGGAACCCTCTATCAGTTCACGGTTTTCCTTGTGTATGGCGATCATGTCTCTGTGGAACTGGATCAGTTCCCGGTCTTCTCTGCCCCAGGGATACGTTCTCCGGTTATCAGGGTCAGTGAATCCGCACAGTCCGGCCTCATCTCCGTAATAGATCGTAGGAGCACCAGGCCACGTCATCTGCATGACCACAGCTTCCCTGAAAATCGCCTTGTTTATCTCCTGCCCTGCCGCCTCGGACCCCATATGCGCCACTCGGCCCACCTTGTGGTTTGTCCTTGTCAGGAAACGGGAATGGTCATGGTTGGACAGCTCATTCATGGCTGTCATCAGTGATGGCGCATAAAAACTTGCCATATGGTACTGCATGGCACTGATAAAGCAGTCACTGTTGCCAAACATGCCCTCACTGTACTCGTCACTGTGCTTTTCCATCCCGGTCAGAAACCAGGTAACCGGCTCCATAAAGGCGTCATAGTTCATAACAGTATCCCACTGATCACCCTGGAGCCAGGATTTTGCCTCCCCGTAATGCTCGGCCAGAATAATGGCCTCCGGGTTGGCCTCCTTCACATTTCTTCGGAAATCCCGCCAGAACTGATGGTTGTATTCATTGCTGTGCCCCAGATCCGCAGCTACATCCAGACGCCATCCATCCACATTGTAGGGCGGTGACACCCACTTTCTGGCAATCTTCATAATATATTCATACAGCATGGGGGAGTCCTCATAGTTCAGCTTCGGCAAGGTATCATGCCCCCACCATCCGTCATAAAACTGGTTATATGGCCAGTCATATTCATTGTGGAAACGGAAAAACGTGCGGTAGGGACTGTCCCCGGTAATATACGCACCCTTCTCATATCCCTCCTGATACTCATAGATCCGCTCCCTGTCAAGCCATTTATTAAAAGAGCCGCAGTGATTGAACACACCATCCAGGATCACCTTCATGCCTCTTTTATGCACTTCCTCCACAAACTCCGCAAAGAATTTATTGCTGGCTTCCAGATTCTCGTAATCGGTCACCCTCTTGATGTATTTGGATGCATGGGCATTGTCCTTGTCGCCCCAGTTTAAGGGATTCCCGCCGTCACTGACAATTTTCCCGTAATGAGGATCAATGTAATCATAGTCCTGGCTGTCATACTTGTGGTTGGAGGGTGAGACAAATATAGGATTGAAATAGATCACATCCACACCCAGTCCCTGCAGGTAATCCAGCTTATCCCAAACACCCTGAAGATCTCCGCCGTAGAAATCACGCACATCCATAGCCTGAGGCCAACGGTACCAGTCCTCTACTCTCTGGACATGTTCATCAATATAGCAGTATTCCCCTGTCACCACATCATTTGACGCGTCCCCATTACAGAAACGATCCACAAATATCTGGTACATAACCGCCCCTTTTGCCCATTCCGGGGTCTTGAATCCAGGTACAATGCCAAAGGAATAATGGGGATCGATCTCCCGCACCACCCCCATCCGATTGTAAAAACAACTTAATTTGCCTGTATATATCTCAAAATAATACCTGACTGTTTCAGTACCAAGAGGAATGTTGGCTTCATAATAATCAAAACCATCCCTGGAGTCAGCCAGGTCCATCACTTTTTTCTTATCTTCGTATACCAGATAGACCAAATCCACATTATTTTTCTTAGTGCGGATTCTGACATTCACAACGTCTCCCGGCTCCGGCTCAAAAGGTGTCCTGTAATTTTCTGTCTCATCACTGAACACCGCACGTTTATTGAAAGCAGGACGCATGTTTGTCACATACTCCTGAATTTTCTGTGCATTCTTCATATATTCGTAATTCATAATGCATCCTCTCCATCATTCAGTCGAAAAAGTCCTGTAGTTCTGCTTTTTCTGAATTACTGTAACTATACAATTTCCCCATAGTTACGAATTACTAATCAATGCTGGTCTTGGGTATACTTACCCATCATCAATCTATTTTATCCCACCCTTACTTCATATACAACTATTTTTTGAAAACGAATACTTTTATGCAAAAAATGACACTTTTTGTACAAATCCTTCCATAAAAGTCGAATATTTACGCTCTGCCTTCTATAAAGTAAAAGAGACAGTCTTACGACTGCCTCTTTTGGAGAAGGTATTTCTTCTTATGGGGTGTAGCAAAAACTATATAATGTATTGGGGGGTTTTTACATTTATTATAATACCACGCAGCACAGAAAAAGTGTGCACAATCTTAAATAAATTTTTAACGATTTTTTGACCATTTTCACATCCATCAAAAATCCGCATTTCCTGTTCTTTCGGAAATCTGTACAAAACCTGCCGAAAAACCCACATTTTAGCTTTCTGCCACCACATTTTCCTGAAATAATGCCTCGAACTCTTCCCGTCCGATTTTTTCCTTTTCCAACAGCAGCTCCACACATCTGTGAAGAACATCCATATGTGCACTGATCAATTCTTTTGCCTTGCTGTAAGACTCATCAATGATCCGCTTTACTTCACTGTCGATCAGAGCCGCTGTCTGTTCGCCATAATTTCTGGCATGGGCTAGATCACGTCCGATGAACACTTCATCCTCATCGGAGCCGTAATTGATAAGCCCTACTTTATCCGACATACCATACTGGGTCACCATGGAACGGGCAAGCTGTGTCGCCTGTTTGATGTCCTGGGAGGCACCTGTTGTCACATCCCCGAAGATCATCTCCTCGGCCACACGTCCGCCCAGATCTACAATGATATTTTCCAGCATTTTATTCCTGCTGTTGAACATTTCATCCTGTTCCGGCAGAGGCATGGTATAGCCCGCAGCACCCATTCCGGTGGGAATGATAGATATGGTGTGCACAGGTCCCATCTCCGGCAGCACATGGAACAAAATCGCATGGCCTGCTTCATGGTATGCGGTGATCTTCTTTTCTTTATCAGAAATCACACGGCTTTTCTTCTCCGCTCCGATTCCCGTCTTGATGAATGCCTGGCGAATATCCTTCTGGGTCAGGAAATACCTTCCGTCCCTGGCAGTGATGATAGCCGCTTCATTCATCAGGTTCTCCAGGTCAGCGCCTGTAAACCCTGCTGTAGTTCTGGCAATCTCTTTCAGGTCCACATCTTCGCCCAGAGGCTTTTTCCTGGCATGAACCTGTAATATTTCTTCTCTTCCTTTTACATCAGGCCTTCCGACACCTACTTTACGGTCAAAACGGCCGGGGCGCAGTATTGCAGGGTCAAGAATATCCACACGGTTGGTGGCTGACATTACGATGATGCCTTCGTTGACACCGAAACCATCCATTTCCACCAAAAGCTGATTCAGGGTCTGCTCCCGTTCATCATGGCCGCCTCCCATACCGGTGCCCCTTCTTCTGGCAACTGCGTCAATCTCATCAATAAATATAATACAGGGCGCGTTCTTCTTGCCTTCCTCAAACAAATCTCTTACACGGGAAGCACCCACACCTACGAACATCTCCACAAAATCAGAACCGGAGATAGAGAAAAACGGAACGCCCGCTTCCCCTGCCACGGCTTTTGCCAGGAGAGTCTTACCTGTTCCAGGAGGGCCTACGAGAAGAACACCCTTGGGAATTCTGGCACCTACTTTCACATACTTCTGGGGACTTTTCAGGAAATCCACGATCTCCCGAAGCTCCTCCTTCTCTTCCTGAAGCCCTGCCACATCCTTAAAGGTAACGCTCTTCTCACTGTCCACCGTCATTTTGGCACGGCTCTTGCCGAAATTCATCATCTTGGCATTGCTGCCGCCTGACATCTGCCGGCTCATAAGATTAAAGACAAAGATGACCATGATTCCCACCAAGATAAGGGGAAGGATGGAAGACATGAATGTATTGTCCCCCGGCACGTCACCCACTTTGGGTTTTACCCCCTTCTCGGCCAGAAAATTGCTTAGCTTCTGGACATCTGTTGTGTTGAACTGCTCCTGGTCACCATTTTTCAGTTCTACACTGACTTTTCCGTAGGGGCTTACCTTTTCAGGATGGATGTAAACTTCCACAACCTGATCATTTTCAACTGCGACTTTAAATTCTGCCTCGCTGTAATCGTTATTTACTGTGAGCTGCCGGCTGAAGATCCAATATCCGCCTATGACCAGTACGATGATCAAAATGACACTGGGCAGCCAGCTTTTTGCCTGTCTATTCACGTCATGTTCTCCTTTCACCTTATATCACTATAATTCCACCACACCAATATAAGGCAGGTTTCTGTATTTCTGTGCGTAATCCAGCCCATATCCCACTACGAATTCATCCGGGATGTTGAAACATACATAATCTACTTTCACGTCCTTCACTCTGCGCTCCGGCTTGTCAAGAAGGGTACAGAGACGAAGGCTGTTTGGTTTCCTCTGCTTCAGCACCTCTATGAGATAGCTCAGAGTCCTGCCTGAATCAATGATATCCTCCACGATCAGAACATCCTTGCCCTCAATACTCTCATCTAAATCTTTTACGATCCTGACCACACCGCTGGAACTGGTGTCATCCCCATAGCTGGATACTGACATAAAATCAAGACTCACGGGAACGCTGATCCTCTTTGCCAGCTCACAGGTAAAAAATACGCCGCCCTTGAGCACGCAGATCAAATGCACCTGCCTGCCCTCATAATCCCTGCTTATCTGCTCTCCAATCTCGCGGATTTTTCTGTCCACGTCTTCTTCGCTGATCAGCTGTCTGATTGTTTCACTCATCTTCCTTTTCTCCTTTGACCTGTACTTTGATTACTGTTTTTGTCTGCTCGGTAATTTTGTAATATTCACTGATGCGGTAGCCTACCACCCATATAATGTGGGAACCGTCCGCCAGCAGGGTCAGGTTTTCCCGCTCCTGCCTTGGAATCTTGCAGTCTATAAGATAATCTTTTAATTTTTTTCTTCCTCCCGCCGGGGTGACAGTCAGATAATCTCCGGGCTGCCTTTTTCTCACGGTGAGGTTTCCTTTTATTTTATCATAATCGAACCATTTCGTATACTTTTTTTCCGGAATTTGCTGGTTTTCCCAGGAAAAAACCTGAAAATCCAGCTCTTTCTCCCGGATTTCCTGATCCTCTTTTTTATAAAACAGGAGATTGCCGTAGGACTGCTGTGCTGTTATGCCGTGTGCCAGGGATTTCTTTCTTCCTGTCCTCTGTCCCAGCAGTTCCAGGGCTTCTTCCACATGGACGGAAGTGATGTCTCTCTCCCCTCCCGCCAGTTTTGCCAGCACTCTCTTAACAACATAGGCCTGCATCACCGGATGCTCTGTGGAAATATCCTTTGAAAGGAAAAGTCCCTCTTCATTGTCCCTGACATACCTACTATAAAGCATATCCGCCTGCTGTCCAAGATATTCCTCCACAGACAGAAAAGTTTGTGCTGCCCTTGCAATGTGCTCTGATGCACGGGGATTTACTTTTTCCAACTGGGGCAGGACTTTTTGGCGGATCTTATTTCTGGTGTAGGACAGTTCCCGGTTGGTGCTGTCCTCCATCCATCGGACGCCCTTATTTGTCAGCCATCCTTCTATCTCACTTCTTCCCACACACAAAAGGGGACGGATATAGACTCCGTCCCCCATCCGGCGTACAGGATGGATTCCCGCCAGGCCGGCGGCTCCGCTTCCCCTTGCCAGGTTGTGAAGGACCGTTTCCGCCAGGTCATCCCGGTGATGGGCAAGTGCTGTGCGTTTTCCGCCTGCTTTTCTGCTCTCTTCGCCAAAAGCCTGCTGACGCACAGTTCTTCCTGCCTCCTCCACCGTCATATGTCTCTCGCGGGCAATCTGCTCCACATCATAAGAATACACGCTGCAGGGTATGGATAACCCCCTGCACAGCTCGACCACATACTCCTCATCGCGCTTTGCCTCGCTGCCTCGAAGCTGATGGTTTACATGTACTGCCTGTACGGAAAACGGCACCTTTTTTTGATATTCCCATAACAAAAACAACAGGCACACCGAATCTGCTCCGCCGGAAACTCCGACGATCACCCGGTCGCCCGCTTCTATCATCCCGTACTGCTCTATATAAGAAAATACCTTTTCCTCCATATTTTTTCCTTGGTCCATTGGGCATCTAAGTCCTTTCTGTCTCACTTTTTCCACAGCCCTGCCGCGAGTATTGTCATATCATCAACAGCCTTATACTCGCACTGGGCCAGTACCCGCTCCAGAATCCCTCTTCCCAGGTCCTGTGCAGCTTCTGCGTGGGTCTGCAGGATTATCTCTTTCATGGTATCCTCCGCGTTCTCCGGAGGCAGGGCATCCAGTACCCCGTCTGTAACCATGATGATAAAATCTCCCTCGTAGAGCTTCTTGCTGGTAGATTCATAATCCACCTGCTGCACCAGCCCAAGAGCCAGACTTGTGGAGGAAATGGCTTCCACCCAGTGGTCTCTCTTGATAAAGGTAGTGGCTGCTCCGGCTTTCAGGAAATGGCACATACCGGAGTACAGATCCACAATGGAGATATCCACAGTGGAAAATTTGCCCTCCCTGGTCTGCAGATTCAGAACAGAGTTGACCATTCTGGCGGCTGTCTCTCCGGTAAAACCAGAATCCACAAACTGTTCCAGCATGTCCACCACATTCTCACTCTCCCTGCAGGCCTCCAGACCGGAGCCCATACCGTCAGACAGACACATGAAAAACTGGCCGTTGTCCTCCGTGGTGCACATGTAGTTGTCACCGGATATGGTTTCTCTCTCCTTTGTCACTTTAGCCACCCCGTACAGCATCTTGAAGTTCACTTCCTCCACAAATCGAACAACTGTGAACTCCCGTGTGATCAGGGTTTTCCCCTCCACCTTTGGTGTCATTCTGCTGCCGCTCATTTTAGAGAGCACTGCCCCGGCCTCCTGGGCGGAGATACAGGCTTGTCCCTTTGCCCGCATCTCGCAGAAATACTGCAGCTTTCCGTCCGGCTGCTCCAGCATCCAGACATTTCTCAGAAGTATATGCTTCTTTTTCAGTCTCTTGGCAAATTCTTCCCGGAATACAGGGTCTGTCTGAACAATATCGAACAAATCCCTGGACAGCACCTTCATAAGCTGTGCCATCTCTCCTAATTGTTCTGCAACCGCTATCCGGTTCTCCAAAAGTTTATTATTCCACATCAGATTCTGTCGTTCTCTCTCCATTAACCTCTGCATTTCCTGTGTAAGCTTGCCCTGATTGATACAGACCCCGGTCAACTCCGTCTTGGCCACCCTGAGTTTCTCCTCGTCCCCTTCCTCCATAACACGGAAAAGGCTGTAGACTCTCTGGTATGACTGTACGGAATGCTGCTTCCAGCAGATGTGGTTTGCCGGGCATGTCTTACACTGTCTCTCTCTAAGTTGTTCCACCAGTTCTTCCAGTTCCCCGCCTGATAAGTAATCTTTACGGTATGGCATGCCGTAAAAGCTGTCTGCAAGTTTCTGGAAGGATCGTGCATAGCGCTGCATTTTCTCTTTCTGTGGATGCTGGTCGTACACCAAAGTGGCCGCACTTTTTTTCATGTCTGAAAAAATAGTTTTTGCCATGTCCCGCAGTATCAACAGGGCGCTGACCACGAGCATGGCAATGATCCATTCCTGCATCTGGTATTACCTCCCCTGAATAAGCAATCGCTATCAAAGGTGTATTATAGATGCTTTTGGCTTCAATCTTTGTCAAAAACACGCTGTAAAAGCGAAAAACTTTTAGACAAAATCCGTTCCTTATTCTTCCTCTTTAAAGATAATCTGATTCCCTTCCACAAGTCCCAGCTTATCTCTCGCCACTTCCTTGGCGTATTCATCCGTCTGCATGTACTTTTTCAGCTCATCAATTTCTTTTGTCCGTGCTTCCTCATCTTCTATTTTGGCACTGACTTCGCTCTTTTTCGTCTCGTACTCTGCTACTTTTCCTTTTAATCTGCTGCTTTCTGCCATCAAACCTATAAATAAAACACCTACAACAAACGTCACGCTAACCATGGCGATCTTGTTTTGCAGGCTTTTTTTCTTTTTTCTTCTCATTCTGATTCTTCCTGACTTTTCGTATCGACTTTTGTTTAGATAAGGAAATTTTAACCCCTGACAGCCAAAATTTCAACCTTTTTCTTAGATAGTGCAGTGGTTTCAGCGGTATTTTTAATAAACACTTAATCTTTGACAAAAAAAGCGAAAGATACTTAACCAGAAAACCACTCAAGCCCCAATGATAGATCAGCGCGCCCAGGCATATCCCTGCAAGAGCATATACCCTTATGATCCCGTCATTCTCAAGATATATGACGGAGAAAAGAAAAACGCCTGCTGCACACCAGTATAGCAGGTCTTCCAGGCTTACAAAAAAATCGTTGTGGGATATGACATTCCGGAAAATACGGAGTATATCGTAAGCTGCCGCAAGCAGGACTCCGGCCAGAAAGGTCCTGCAGAAAAACAGCAGCTCCTGCTGCATATATCCGCTCATATTACTTAAAAAGCCTCTTCAGCATGCCGTCTCCGCCCTTGGACTTAAGAACCGTCCCCTGGCTGTAGACAAGACTGTCCACCTGGCCTGCAATGTCCACCTCCTGTTTATCCAGATCAAGGCGGGTCACATGAAGCTCAGACCCTTTTATAGTCAGCATGCCGGCGCTGGTAATCAGACTGATTTCTCCGTCATCAAAAGCGACCACATCCTTCACTCCGGTTATGCTTCCCGTCTCTCTGTCAGTCATCTGCAGCTTATGTGCGGTCTTCACCTGCTTCTCTTCCAAAATAGCAAATCCCCCATATATCTCTCTTAAAAGATTATATGGGGGGTTCAAAAACAATATACCGATTTCAATTCACATTCTGTAAAAGCACAGGATCACACAGCAAATTCCGGCCGCTTTAAAGATAACGGAACAACTCACTGGCCGCCTCTTTTTTCACAGTCTCCTGTACGTCAAGCACTTCCACACGCACATTCTTGCTGCCGAACTGAATCTCCAGGATATCACCGGCCTTTACCTGTGCAGATGCCTTGGCAGGCTTGTCATTGATCAGGACACGCCCTGCATCACAGGCCTCATTTGCAACGGTTCTGCGCTTTATCAGGCGGGATACCTTTAAATACTTGTCAAGTCTCATTTTTCTTATTCGTTCACAGCGTCTTTTAAAGCTTTGCCTGCTTTGAATTTCGGAGATTTGGAAGCTGCGATGGTCATAGTCTCGCCAGTCTGAGGATTTCTTCCCTCTCTTGCAGCTCTCTCAGATACTTCAAATGTACCAAAACCGACTAACTGAACTTTTTCACCTTTCTTCATCTCAGCAGTTACAACATCGATAAATGCTTTTAAAGCTGCCTCTGCGTCTTTTTTGGATAATTCTGTTGCTTCAGCCATAGCTGCAACTAATTCTGTTCTGTTCATGAGTATTTCCTCCTAAATGAATTCTCCCTTATTTCTCAATAAGTTTCATAGTCTCATAAGGCTTTTTACCACTTACCCGGTAAAAGCCTACTGTTATTTATACCTTTTTTCCCAGTGTTTGTCAAGCACATACATGATGCTTACAGAGAATTTTTTTGAATCTTCGGGCAAATACCCATTTTTACATCATTTTATCTATTAATTCCTTTACAGCCTGTCCCAGTGCAGCGGATTTCTCATCTGCATCTGCCAGGGATGTCCCTTTGATCCCGTAATATAATTTGATCTTAGGTTCCGTGCCGGACGGACGTACGCATACCCATGCATCGTCTGTCAGGTCATAGTAAAGCACATTGGAGCTTGGAAGTCCGGTTGCTTTTACCTCTTTTGTCTCCATATTGATGACTGTATCTGCCTTGTAATCTCTTGCAGAGGTCACCTTGTAATCACCGATCACGGATGGAGGGTTCTTCCTCAGGTTCTCCAGTATGGTCTGGATCTTCTCCAGGCCTTCAATTCCCTTCAGGGTGATGGACTGGATATCATCTTTATAATAACCGTATTTGTCGTACATGGCGATCATGGCATCCCACAGTGTCATGTTTTTCGTCTTGTAGTATGCGGCAGCCTCACACAGCGCCATAGTTGCCACAATGGCGTCCTTGTCTCTTGCGTGGGTACCGATGAGGCAGCCGTAGCTCTCCTCAAATCCGAACAGATAGGTGCCTTTTCCTGATGTCTCGAATCCCAGTATCTGCTGGCCTATGTATTTGAATCCTGTGAGCACTTCGATGAAACGGATGCCGTAATGTCTGGCAATGGCGCCTGCCATGTTGGTGGTAACAATGGTGGATACCATAGCTCCGTCCTCCGGCAGTCCCTTGTTCATCTCTTTTCTCTGACCGATCTCATAATCAGCAAGCAGGCAGCCTGACATATTGCCTGTCAGGGTGTGGTATTCCCCTGTTTTGCTGTCTTTTACGCGGACGCCCAGACGGTCTGCATCCGGGTCAGTAGCCAGCACCAGGTCTGCATCCACCTCTTTTGCAAGCTTCAAGCCCAGATCAAAGGCTTCGTCTGCCTCCGGGTTGGGGTAGCTGACTGTGGGGAATTCTCCATCCGGCAATTCCTGCTCTTTTACCACATATACATTTTCAAATCCCAGCTCTTTCAGCACGCGTCTTGCAGGGATATTTCCTGTGCCGTGCAGAGGGCTGTACACGATCTTCAACTCTTTTGCCATGGCTTTGATGGCATCCATATGGATCACCTGGCTTTTCAGCTCTTCCATATAGGCATCATCCACTTCCTGACCGATCACCTGGTACAGGCCGGCTGCCTTTGCTGAATCCTCATCCATTGTCTTCACTGCGGCAAAGTCTGTGACTTTTTTAACCTCGTCCATGATTCCTGTGTCATGAGGCGGTGTGATCTGAGCACCATCCTCCCAGTAAACCTTATAACCGTTGTATTCCGGCGGGTTATGGCTGGCTGTAATATTGATCCCGGCAATACATCCGAGCTTTCTCACTGCAAAGGAAAGCTCCGGTGTGGGGCGCAGGGAATCGAAAATATAGGCTTTCACGCCGTTGGCAGACAGGCACAGTGCCGCTTCTTTTGCAAATTCCGGGGACATACGGCGGGAATCGTGGGCGATCGCCACACCTTTTGCCTGCCCGTTCACTGCTGCTATGTAATTAGCCAGACCCTGTGTGGTCTTTCTCACGGTGTAGATATTCATGCGGTTAATACCTGCACCGATCACACCTCTAAGGCCTGCGGTACCGAATTCCAGCTCTTTATAAAAGCGTTCTTTTATTTCATTCTCATCATCTTTGATCGCTTCTAACTCTTTTTTAGTCTCTTCATCAAAATACGGGTTGGAGAGCCATTCCTCATAAAGCTTTTTGTAGTCCATATTCTACTACCTCCCTGTGCAACGTTGATTTATAGTGTGCATCCCGGGCGCCAACTCCTCTATGGTCTGCCGGACAACACATTTATGGATTACATTATACACTATCACTGATGAAAATTCAAACATTGCACAGGGGTTTTCAGCAACTTTATACCGAAATATTTTCGACAAAGTTCATCCAATTATCATGCTGGGCTATGAGTTTCTCCAGTTTTTCCAGGTTTTTCTCAGAAATCCATGCCTTGCTGTGGGAATAGTAGTAGTTTGCCAGTTTCCAGTATTTCTCCGGATAGGCAAAACGGATGCGCAGGTTTTCCAGTTCCTGCACATTCAAGGGTTTCTCTTCGTGATAGGCCAGAAGCATCTGCCGCCCCATCTCCAGATCCCAGTTATGCTTTTCCAATATTTTGCGCATGAACTGGTAAAGGTCCTCCATCTGGATATCATAATGCCATCGGTCAAAATTAATGACCGCCGTATTCTGGGCCAATATCAGCACGTTATGCTGATTGTATTCTCCATGGCAGACATCCCCTGACTCCAGGGACCGGCATCGCAGATCCTCATACCCGGAGCAGTTAAGCCTCCTCTGAGCCTCCTCTGCATGCCACAGATAGCAGGAAATGCTGTCCAGATATCTAAGCTCGAAATCATTTTTCCGGCGTTTCTGGCAGACAAATTTGCGGATTTTCCGCAGCTCCCTGTTTTTCCTTTCATATTCCATGAGAAGCGGCTCCTTGACATAGTGTGTCTGAACCGGCATTTTCATTGTTTTATGTAGACTTGCCAGGGCTGTTACGCTGCGTTTGATGTCTTTCATTGACTGGGTGTCACATTCTCTTCCTTCGTACCATCGCTTTACCACATAGGGTATGTTGTCTTTGTCAGTTGAGACGTATGCACCTTCCTCATTAGGAAGGAGTGAATCCACGCTGATTTGATTCCGAGTGCTTACGATCTCCAGAAGCTTGGCCTGATAACCAAGTTTTCTGGGCGATCCATTGTATTCACGGATTTGAACCAGACCGGCCTGGGTGTCGCAGATGAGTGCACCTCTTCCGCGGTATGTGGATTTTGCTTCCAGACCGTATTGCGCCAGTACGCTGAGACCCCTATCATACACTTCCTTGTCCCCCTTTACTTTGTGTCCTCTCTATTTTATGCAGGAGATGGAAGTAGTAGAAGGTGAAAAAATATGTGAGGTGGCGTGGACATGCAGGTGATATTGGAAAGAGCGGGAATGCAGATGGATGCAGATGGATGCAGGCGGACGGAAGCAGACGGGGAGGGAATGGCAGGGGGAGCAGCGGGTGGCTCCTGGCTCCGCTCCCCTCAGCTAACCGGCTCCCAGTTGCTAAATTCGTCAGCAATGGCTTCCTCATTAATCAACTGGGGCAGGTGGATCTTCGGCTCGCTCCACAAAACACTCGCCTCCCGCTACTCCCCCTGCCATTCCCTCCCCGTCTGCTTCCTGACTTTTGACTTACTGCTTGTTTGTATTCGGCTTGCCTGTTGAATTAAATACCTGAATCAACTGCCTGTTCTGCTTGCTGAATAAATACTAGGTTTCAATTCCTAACCTGATTTGCCCGCCGAATAAATATATGAATTCATTTTCTGACCTGTTGCTTATATTTAATTTCTTTTGCAATTGATTTTCTCTATTTACAGGGATAGAAATTCTTTTATTTTGTTAGATATTGATTGAAGGTAATGCTGATATGATAACATATTAAGAAATGGAAATTCACCTGAACAAACGATATATAATGATAGGCTGATGAACTATAAGTAAACATCATTTGAAATCATAGCTGACAACATATCCTGAATCCATAACACTCATAAAATTTATTCTTCATAATAAAACATGGAGGACAGAAATTAACTTTTCCCTATCCTCCACCATTCCAGTCTTCAGAACCTCTCCTCATCGTGAGGACTTTCTTTCATATTTCCCTCACGTCTTCCACTGTCAGTCCGAACATGCGGTGCGGTATGAGAGGGCGGGGCAGGGATACAGACTGGCGAATGTTCTGCGGAGCGAGCCGAAGATCCACTTGCCCCAGTTGATTAATGAGGAAGCCATTGCTGACGAATTTAGCAACTGGGAGCAAGTTAGCTGAGGGGAGCGCAGCCAGGAGCCAGACTGTATCCCTGGCCCGCCCTCTCATACTGCACCGCATGTTCGGACGTCCGTGAGCCATAAACTTACAATCCAGTCTCCTAACCTTGCAATTCCTCCCTCACAATTTTCATCAATTCCCCCCTATCATTCCTATCCGGCTCCTCCAGCACCACCTGTAGCAGCCTCTCCAGCATCTCTCCCATTTCCGGACCCGGTTTCATACCGGCTGCGATCAAATCTCTTCCGTTGACAGCCAGCATCTTTACCGAAACGCACTCTTTCTTCTCCAGCACATCCCGGTAAATCTCCTCCACCTTCCGGATGCGCTCCAGCTTTTCTTCTCTTTGGTACTCACTCTGCGCCATACTGTCCGCATACTGCACTTTCAAAAGCAGAGGAAACAACTCCACTCCCACCTTATTCAGCGCTCTGCGCACCGCTTTGGGATTCGGTTCCGGCCGGTAATCATGCCAGTAAACCAGCTTTGTCACCTTGTCAATGGTGTCATTGTCAAGCTTCAGCCTTCTCAGCACATTCTTGGCAATTCTCTCACTGCCCAGACTATGCCCCTTGAAATGGTCTCTGCCATTCTCATCCGCAGTTTTGGAGGCCGGCTTTCCGGTGTCGTGAAGGAGCATGGTAAATCGCAGAACTTTATCTGCATCCACATACTCCAGGCTTTTCAGCGTGTGTTCCCCCACGTTCAGATAATGATGGGGGGTATTCTGCGGAGTTTCCATCATAGCATCAAATTCCGGAAGGACAACAGCAGTGATGCCCGTCTCCCAGGCTGTTTTCAACAGATAAGGATTTTTTGATACCAGAAGCTTTGTCAGCTCTGAGGCAATACGCTCCGCACTGATTTTTGCAAGTGAAGGGGCAAGCTCCCGGGCTGCCTTTTTTGTCTGCTCCTCTATGGAAAATCCCAACTGGGCCGCAAAACGGACTGCGCGCAGGATGCGCAGCGCATCTTCCGTAAAGCGCTCATAAGGATCACCTACACAGCGGATGATCCTCTTTTCCAAATCCCTGATCCCGCCGAAAGCGTCCACCAGCCCTTCTCTGTCATTGTAGGCCATGGCATTGATGGTAAAATCCCGACGGCGGAGATCTTCCCTCAGTTCTCCTGTAAAGACCACCTCTTTTGGATGACGGCTGTCCTCATATTCCCCGTCAATACGGTATGTGGTCACCTCAAATCCTTCCCCGCCCAGCATGACCGTCACGGTTCCGTGAACAAGCCCTGTATCCACCGTGCGGCGAAACAGCGCCTTGACTTCCATGGGTTTAGCTGATGTGGTAATATCCCAGTCCGCCGGAGACGAATGGAGGAGGCTGTCACGAACACAGCCTCCTACCGCATAAGCATCATATCCATGTTCCTGCAAGGTTTCTATTATCTCTTTTACTCTCTTAGGAACTTCTATTTTCATTCTAGTACGCACGCCCCCAGTAGACCATCTTCTTAGCCGGTTTTCCACAGCAGACACATTTATCTGATAAGGTTTCCTGCTCGAAAGGTATGCAGCGGGATGTTGCCTGGACGTCCTCTTTGATCTTATCTTCACATTCCTGGCATCCGCACCACATAGCTTTTACAAATCCCGGCTTCTCATTGACCGTCTGTTTGAACTCTTCATAATCAACTGCTACATATGTGTGTGCATCACGATGGGTTCTGGCACGCTCCAGCATATCACTCTGCATGGTTTCCAGGATTTCTGCTGCTTTCTCTGCCAAATCATCAAGGGATACCACTGTCTTCTCTCTGGTATCTCTTCGGACAATGACTGCCTGGTTGGCTTCCATGTCTTTTGGTCCGCATTCAATGCGGATCGGAATACCGCGCATCTCCTGCTCTGCAAATTTGAATCCCGGACTTTTATCTGTCTCATCCACCTTCACGCGGATTCCTGCAGCTTTCAATGCGTCGGCAAGTTCACGCGCTTTTTCCAGTACCCCTTCTTTTCTCTGCTGGATAGGAATAACCACAGCCTGCACCGGCGCGATCCTCGGGGGGAGCACAAGTCCGCTGTTGTCGCCGTGCACCATAATAATGGCACCGATCATACGTGTTGTCATTCCCCAGGATGTCTGGTGTACATATTTTAAGGTGTTGTCCTTGTCTGTATACTGAATGTCAAATGCCTTTGCAAATCCATCACCAAAGTTGTGGCTGGTACCTGACTGCAGGGCTTTTCCGTCATGCATAAGGGATTCGATAGTATAGGTTGCCTCTGCGCCTGCAAATTTTTCCTTGTCTGTCTTACGGCCCTTGATGACCGGAATCGCCAGAACTTCCTCGCAAAAATCAGCATACAGGTTCAGCATCTGCACCGTTCTCTCCTCTGCCTCCTCTGCTGTGGCATGGGCAGTGTGGCCCTCCTGCCATAAGAATTCCCTGGAGCGCAGGAACGGACGTGTTGTCTTCTCCCAACGGACAACTGAGCACCACTGGTTATATACCTTCGGCAGATCCCTGTGGGACTGGATGTCTCTTGCATACAGATCACAGAAAAGCGTCTCTGAAGTAGGACGGACACAGAGTCTCTCCTGAAGCGGTTCCAGACCGCCATGTGTCACCCAGGCAACCTCCGGTGCGAAACCCTCTACGTGGTCCTTCTCTTTCTGGAGTAGACTTTCCGGGATGAACATGGGGAGATATACATTCTCCACTCCTGTCTCCTTGAAACGTCTGTCCAGCTCATGCTGGATATTTTCCCAGATTGCATAACCTGCCGGTTTTATTACCATACAGCCTTTCACGCTGGTATAGTCTACCAGCTCTGCTTTTTTTACAACATCGGTATACCACTGCGCAAAATCTTCCTCCATGGAAGTAATGGCCTCTACCATTTTCTTGTCCTTTGCCATAGTAATGCTTTGTCTCCTTCTACTGTTTATTTTTTATAGGCAGCTGCACCCTGCCATCCACGGCCTTACAAAGGCGGTTCTGTAAACGGCACTGCTCACACATCAAAGCTGATGTTTCTGCCCGTGTGATTATATTTATAATATCGGACACCAGCGGCATCAAGCATTCGCTTGGAAGCCTGAACTGACGGGGTATCTGCGTATTTATCGCTGTCATAGACAATGGTCTTAATTCCCGCCTGGATGATAGCCTTGGCACATTCATTGCAGGGAAACAGGGATACGTAGAGCTTGGCACCTTCCAGCGAACCGCCCCTGTAGTTTAAGATGGCATTCAGCTCACTGTGGGTCACATAGAGATATTTGGTATCCAGCTCGTCTCCTTCCCTGGCCCATGGAAACACATCGTCTGAGCATCCCTTTGGGAACCCGTTATAGCCCATAGACAAAATCTTGTTATCCGGGCTGACAATACAGGCCCCCACCTGGGAATTGGGATCTTTGGAACGCATTCCGGAAAGCTTTGCAACGCCCATAAAATACTCGTCCCAGGATATATAGTCACTTCTCTTATCTGTCATCTTGTAAAACCTCCCGAAAACACCTGCTATTTAGTTCCGAAAATACGGTCTCCGGCGTCACCAAGTCCAGGCACGATATAGCCGTGATTGTTTAAATGTTCATCCAGGGCGCCGATATAGATATCTACATCCGGATGTGCCTCACTTAAGGCCTTTACCCCTTCCGGAGCCGCGATAACACACATAAAATGGATATTTTTCACGCCTTTTTCTTTCAGCATGGAGATAGCTGCCTCTGCGGAGCCGCCCGTAGCCAGCATAGGATCTGTAACAAAAACTTCCCTCTCTTCACAGTCAGCAGGCAGCTTGCAGTAGTATTCCACCGGCTTGAGTGTCTCCGGGTCACGATACAGACCGATATGGCCTACCTTAGCGGCAGGTACCATGGTGAGCATACCCTCCACCATGCCCAGTCCTGCACGCAGAATGGGAACTACAGCCAGTTTCTTTCCTGCCAGTTCTTTGACAGTCGTCTTTGTGATCGGTGTGTCTATTTCAATGTCTCTTAACTTCAGACCTCTCGTAGCTTCATATGCCATAAACATGGCGATCTCACTTACCAGCTCCCGGAACTCCTTTGAGCTTGTCTCTGTGCGGCGGATAATACCGATCTTGTGCTGAATGAGCGGATGCTCCATTACCATTATTTTCCCCATCTGTTTTCTCCTTTGTCCTCTATTTTTTAGTCTTGTTTTAAATAGTTACTTCTACTCTTCTATCAGATCGATCCTTCTCTGATGTCTCTCCTCACCGGAAAACTCTGTATTCAAAAAAGTATCCACTATCTTCACAGCCAGCCCCGGCCCTACTACGCGGCCTCCCAATGCCAGTACATTGGCATTGTTGTGCTGTCTGGTGGCCTCAGCGCAGAAGCAGTCTGTACAGAGCGCTGCACGGATCCCCTTCATCTTGTTCGCTGCTATGGAAATGCCTATACCTGTGCCGCAGATCAAAATTCCCTTGTCACACTCTCCGCTCTGAATGGCTTTTCCGACTTTTCTCGCATAAATGGGATAATCCACAGACTGATTGCTGTCACATCCGAAATCCTTGTATGGAATCTTGTGCTCCTCCAAATATCCGATAATCTCCTGTTTCAGCTCAAATCCGCCATGGTCACAGCCTAATGCTAACATGTAATTTTCCTCCTGTATTTTACTTTCTATTATGACAGTGCAGACACACTCTGACACAGCCTGCGGCCGATAGGATCGTGTGTCTTGTCACGCCCAATATCCCTTTTTCCGGTCTCCGGCTGCAAGGGCGTCAAACGTGTATAAGATGATGCCCTGCTGCCTTGAGCAGACGATTCATAATGGCCTGTCCCATCCTTGGTGTATCAAAAGCCTCCGAAAAAATATAGTCCACCTGTTCCTGGTCAAATTCTCTCAAAAGTCCGAACAGATGTCTCGCTATACTCTCCTCGTCCTGCCGCGCTCCGATACTTTTTATAACCTGTGCCTCATAGTATCCCACAGTCTCGTCCGTGCCGATAACACCCACACGCTTGCCCTTTGACTGCAGTTCACGGCTTTTTTCATTGATGGTTCTGATGACCCTCTCTGTACTGCCTTCCACTATAGTCAAACCAGCCTTTGGCGCATAGTGGCGGTACTTCATCCCCGGAGCCTTTGGCTTAATATTTTCATCTGTGATCAAAAGCCCTCTGTCCATCCGCACAGGTCCTATCACGTCCTCAGCCATCTTCTGATCAATATATCCGGGACGCAGAATGACGGGGATTTCTTCTGTAAAATCCACAATCGTGGACTCCAGGCCGATCCCCACATCTCCGCCGTCCAGGATCATGTCCACTTTTCCGGTTAGATCCTCCGCTACATGGGAGGCACTGGTGGGACTTGGACGCCCGGAGGTATTGGCACTGGGCGCTGCAATATATCCTCCGCCGTGACGGATCAGCGCCAGGGCTACCGGGTGAGAGGGCATCCGCACCGCTACGCTGTCAAGACCGCCCGTAGTCTCATAAGGCACCGCATCGCTCTTTTTTAAAATCATGGTCAGCGGGCCGGGCCAGAACTTTTCAGCCATTTTCCTTGCCTTTTCCGGAATCTCCTTGACAATCCTGCTAAGGCTCTCCATGTCCGCAATATGGATAATAAGCGGATTGTCAGAGGGCCTGCCTTTTGCCGCATATATTTTTTCAGAGGATTCTGCGTTCAGCCCGTCTCCGCCCAGCCCGTACACAGTCTCTGTGGGAAAAGCCACCAAGCCGCCGTTTTTCAGGATTTCTCCCGCCTGTCTGATCACAGATTCATCCGGGTGTTCCCTGTCTACTGCCAATAATATGGTATTCACATTTTCTCTCTTCTTCCTGTCTGTTCTTTACATACATAACCATAATACCATTGTCTCTGCGGTTTTTCCACAATTTTTTTATAACCAACATAAGAAAGTGTTACCGAACTCAACAGTCCAGGCAGGTCCGGGCATTTACTGTGCTGACTGTACGAACAGGCAGTGCCATCGGTCAGTCATTAGACATTTGGCTTCACAACAGCAGGAGTGCACACACAGACTGTATCAGATACAGTCCGGTGTGTGGCTGCTCCGGGATTTCCCTGCATTTTAAATTCATTTCTATTTGTCTCCCAAATATGTAAGAATGCCGTCCCGGACTGCTTTTGCCACCTTATCCTGATATTCGTCTGATTCCAGCAGACCTGCCTCCCTGGTATTACTCAAAAAACCGCATTCCACAATATTTAAGATTCCCTCGCTGCGCTTCAGCAGATAATAGGTAGAATTTGCTTTCTCTATCCTTGGTCTGCTCACATCAAGCTGGCTGTTCATGGCGTCCTGAATGCACTTTGCCAGCTTTCCTCCCTCTGACGAGTGAGTAAAATAAAAAACCTGCGGACCACAGACTGCCTCGTCAGGATAACTGTTCTGGTGGATACTCACAGTGAGAAGCGGCTGTTTTTCTTTGATAAGCTCGCACCGCTTCTGCATATCCTGCACTTTCTTGTTCCTGCTGTCCGCATCGTACAGCCCCCCATCCTCAGACCTGGTCATTATCACCTGATATCCATCTTTTTCCAATAGCTTCTGGAGTTTTTTTGATATTTTCAGGTTTATTTCTTTTTCCTCCAGTTTTTTTATGCCCACCACTCCGGGATCCATTCCCCCGTGTGCTGATTGTAGTTTACGCAAATTGTGATATGTATTCCCCAGTATATATGGGGAGTTAGAAATGTATTGAGATTAGATAGCCTTTTTCTCCAAGTCCTCACAGTAAACGCTTGAAAATAAATGTTCCAGTTCATTTCCGAAGTTGTATGAGA